>MDTA01120119.1_pt1 | contig 11880 bp, 7 predicted proteins | sample 811151 | NCBI WGS metagenome assembly MDTA01 (sample SAMN05326648, study PRJNA326480) | marine metagenome | isolation source: seawater | place: Indian Ocean: South | collected 2010 | reverse complement strand
GGTGGCGGCTCCGATGGAAGCTTGGGCATGATCGCGTCGATGTCGTCAATGCTCGACTCGGCTTTCATCATGGGCGCGGGCGGCGCGGGGTTCGCCGGCGGCTCGCCAATGGGCTCCGAGATGTCGACAGTCGTCGCGGGCGGATCGCCGAGAGAAATGTCGCCGATTGACGCCTCTTCCTCGGGAGGTGCGATGGACGCGGCGATTGCGGAGTCGGGAGTAGAGGCGAACGGGTTCGCATTCTCCACGGGAATATCATCGGACGTGCCCGAGAAGGGGTTGGCCATGTCGTTTGCGCGAGCTGACGACGAGTACAGGAGAGGCAGTCCTCTGTGAATGAGAAGCGCTCCTTTTATCAGAGGCTGCAGCGCGGCCGGAAGCGCGGAAGCGCCGGCGGAGCCGGCACGAGCGAGCGGAGCGCGGGCGTGGAGCCTGGGTTGAAGCCGGTTGCTTCTGCGCGGACAGCGGCAGACTCGATGGCAAAGTCGCTGCTCGATCGCATCGGCGACCTCGTCACCTCGCTCAGCGACATCCTCACCGGCTGCCTCGCAGCGGGCGCCATCCTTTTACTTTTCCTGAAGTGCTATCTATTCCTGTCGAACCGCAATGGCTTTTCATTGTTGTTGGAGCGCGACGTTTTGATCACTTGTGCGGTCGCCATTTTGCTGCCTTTTCTCTTCTTTTTCTATGTCTGGAGACGGAGCCGATCCTCGGCGGAATCGCTTCCAAAACGCGATCCAATCCCGAAGCCGCTCCAAAAGCGCTACATGCTTCCCACGGTGTCGGAAGATATTCAAAAGCGCTACATGCTCACCGACGACGGCTTTGTTTGCCCGGCGCAGAAAGAAGCGCTGCCGGCCAAGTTTGCGATTTGGGAGGACCTCGCCTCGCAGCTGTATTTTCTCAATCTCAAAGGAACCCTTGCCGACAAGATCGACGCGATGCCGCTTCTGAGCATCGAACCGGACGAGCTCGATTTGCCGGCGCTGCGTCGCGCGCGCGTCATCCTCACCTACCTCGTCGTCTCGCTTGTGCACGGACACAAGGTGCCGTGGCAGCACGTCAACGTGAACGCTCGCCAATTGTGGGCCTATGCGCCTCAAGAAGACGGCCAGCCTCGGAAAAACGGCAGCCGGCAGCAGGAGCCGCCTCCTGCGGATGGCGACGACAATCAGCCGACGACTTTACCCGTCCAGCTCGCGACGCCGTGGCGCCAGGTGAGTGAACTGCTTGGGATGCCTCTCGTCCTCGTCGCGACCGATTTTGACATTCTCAACAGCTACTTGCCGCCACAATGTGGCGGCCAGCATGACCCTCGCGACGACCCTTCGTGTTGGGTCGACGAGTTTCAGCAGCTGATCACGCTGACGAACACGCGGACCGAGCGTGGCTTCCATGCAGTGCCGCACGCGTGCAATCGCGCACTCGCGCCGCTCGTTGGTTGGCTCATTGATTCGCCTGACCTAGTGGAGAGCTATTATTACAGCCGTGACGACTCTCTCGTCAAATTGTGCGCTGCCATCGAGTCGGGCCTCGTCGAGGCGCGCAACCAGCTCGAGAACATCTACACAAACGTCGACGTCGCCGAGTTTTACGACTTTTATCGATTCCTGCTGGGTGGGTGGCCAAAGGTGGGCCTCGTGCTACCCGCCTCTCCAGCGCATAACCTACCTCCGCATACGGTCAAGGGATTTGAGGGGCCGTCCGCCGGGCAGACCGCCGTCTTCATCCTGATCGATTTAGTGCTTGGAGTGAAGCATGGGCCAAAGCTAAGCGGCTTCCAAAAGGAGCAGAGAGGCTACATGCCATCGAGCCACACGCGCTTGCTGGCGGATGTCGAGGAGAGACTCGCAAAGCACGGCAATTTGAATGGGGCCGCCACGGAGGCCGACGCGCCGGACGAGCTCAAGCAGGCCTATTCGAAGGCGTGCAAGGCGCTCTCCGCGCTGCGTGCGTACCATCTCGGCTTTGCAACGCACTATTTGAAGGCGGCGCTCAAGGGCACGGGCGGAAGCGACTTCCGTTCGCTGCTCGATGAGGGATTGGTCAGCACGCGAGAGGCCGCGAGGGTGGCGGGGTGTAGTGGCTTGTAAAAATGCAACTGCCCGGGGCCCAGGCGCTGCAATGGGCGCCATTTGGTAGGAGTGAACGTTGGCCATCTTGCAGAGAGCCGTCCAGTCGCCGGCCGCCCGCCTATTTCTCGACATATGTCTGCACAAGTCAAGCTCCGCCTCTGCTGCTGGCTGCCCGACGGCGAAGGCGGCGAGGAGCGCCGCACTTTAAACTGGGAGCTCGTCGTCGCCGAGCTGCCGCAAATGCTCAACCCGAACGGCACAGCGCCGCTGCACAAGAAGCTGATCACGCACGCGCAGAGCCAACTGCCGGGCTGGAAAGCGGACAGCATATTCTGGTACGACGAAAATATGTCGGAGCGCACGCTCTGGCCGGCGCGCAGCGAGGAGCTCACGCAGAGCATCTTCGACGTGCTCCAACAGGTGCTCTCCCGGCCTCGCGAGTCGGTTGGCTCGGGCGGCTCCGCCGACCTTCACATGCTGATGAAGCAGACGGGCGCTGCTACTACCGACCGGCCGGCGAGTGCCGCGCCCAAGCCAAAGGCGCGCCAAGCCTTTGAGAAGGAGGCGGCCGCTGCCCAGGCGCCCGCTGCCGCTGCAATGACTAAATCCGTTGGCTTTACCGACAGCGCTCCTGCTCCTGCGCCGACCACGCTCGCGCCGGCCGCCCCGCCGCCGACAAATCGATTGAAGGAGGCCGCATTGCGCGCGCAGCTCAAGGCAGCGGAGGCCGCACTGCCCAACTCGCTGCGTGAGGCCGTTCCTGAGATGGAGTTCTCGGCCTCGATGCTCCGCAACCTGCTTGGAAAGGGCTCAGAGGCTGTTGTGCCTGCCGACAATGGCGAGCCACTCAGCCAGTCGGAGGTCGCGGCAGTGCTCTTGCTGTGGGCACGGCGCCGTGTGCGCCAGCAGCAGGCACGCAGCCTCCTCACCGAGCGCTTCAAGCGCGCGTCAAAGGTTGCAAGGCGTCTCAAGCAGATCATGGCCGGTCGGGCTATCCCGCCAACGCCGAAGACCGACCCTCAGGCCGTCGCGGCCGCCTTTGCCGCGGGCAACAAGGTCGCGGCGATCTCCGGCGAGCCGACCCACCCACCCGTCGGCGGCAAGGTCGTGCCTGGTACCGCGTGCGTCATTGACGATCGATACAAGCTGACCGGCCGCTTCCGCCTGCGCCCTCCGTTGTGGACAAAAGGCATGAAAGTACAGCGGGTCTTCGATGCGGCCTTTGTACCTCGACGGTGGGGCGGCACGCAGTGGGCGATCCCTGGAGCATGCTTGGACGCCGAATCGGGCCAGTTTATGGTGCCGAAGACGGTTGGTCTCACGCATACTCAGCTCGTCAAGATGGCCATTGACAAGAAGAACAAAGGCGCGAATGGTGATCCGGATGGTCAAGCTATCTGCCCGCCGCCTGCACCGAGCCCTATGGCGGCCGTACGCACTGGCGCAAAGAGCAAGCTCGAGGAGCTCACTGGCTTGCATAAGCGCGCGAATGGCCCAGATGGCATGAAGACGTGCGAGAATATTCAAATGCAGTTGCGTGCGCTCGTCTTGGCGATGCGCGGTGGGAGTGAAGAGGAGGAGCCAGAATACCAGATTGGCGAGTGCGACGTCTTTGAGGGCACACGCTACTTGGCGTGCTCGGCCGTCGGCGAGCCTCTACAGGTCGCTTGGGGCTTGGCCGTTGCGGAGCGGCTTCACTCGCTCTTCCAAAAGATGAATCTCGTAAAGGGCGGCGGATCAAAGGATGTCCCAACACGTCACGGCCTCTCTGACCTCCCTGGTGCGTGGTGCCCTCCGCGGCCACGCGCGCCAGCAAGGCGGCCTGGTCGTGCGGATGCTCGTCAGTACTTGGACCTCTTCCTCCAGCAGAAGCGCATCCACACGGCCGAGCTACGCGGCGGCTATGCGTACTGCTGCTTGGGCGTTCCGAATGCTGCCGAGCTCGACGGCCGTAACAAGCCCAACGAATGCCTTCTCTTCAAGCACGCGATGATTGTTCTCAACTCGTTGAAGCGTGGACCTGCAGCAATGTACCGCTGGGTCACGCTCCTCGAGTCACAGCTCGCGGACGAGGAGGAGTCGTTGAACCCTGTGAACGTCGCCGCGCGCCTTCGTGTTGCAAACGACAAGATCAGCTCCTTACAGGATCTGCTGATCTCTGGCCTCGCGCAGCGCTCTGACGCGGCCGCCGCACTCAACATGCATGTCTTCAACGCGTATCAGGAGACGCCGTTACAAGATCAGATCCCCTCGAGACTGTCGGCCACGGCATTGGGCGAGCTTCTCGAGCAGCGGCTCGAGTGGATTGTCTCGCCAAGCTTCAGCCCGAAGCAACTGGGATGCATTGGCGTTCCGCCCTTCTCGACTGCCGTCCACGCTCCGCCAAGCAAGGACGCCAAGGATAACCTCCTTCCCTACGTCGTGCCCGCTGGTGCGGCGTCCGCCCCTATGGCGCTCGACAATAGCGTCATGAATATGTGGTTAGCTCTCTTGCCATGCATGCTGAGAACGGCCGCTCCAAAGCGCATGGCGGGTGTGTTACCTGTCGGCGATCCGGCAGCGTACGATGCTAAGACCGACGAGATGCTTCGTTCTATGCTCGGTCTCAAACCGCCTGCACCGCCTCCAGACCCCGATGCGCCCGAAGAGCCAGAGGCAGCGGCTCCTTCGGACGCTGTCGCCGCGCCACCGCGCAATTTTACGCCGTCTAAACAGTCTATGCTCTGCTTCTGCGCGCTTGCGCGATACGCATGGGCGGCGGCAAGCAAAGGCTCCGACTCTCAGGGGTCAAAGACCGAGAACGACCGCTTAAAGGAGGCGGCGAGTGCGGATGGACAGTACCTCAAAGCGAAGCAGCTTCAAGGCATTGATACCCACTTAGCGGTGCTCATCGACCGTGTACGCGCGGCCACGCCAAAAGGAGCCAAGCCGACCGATCCGGCGCTCACGGCCGCTCTGCGTGGAGAGGGCGCCGCTCTCGAGGCCGACACGCTCACTCTTGGTCCGCCGACGCCGACTGACGTTGGCAAGATTATGGAAGCGCTCGGCGCATTGTTAGATCTCGTGCAGGCGGCCGCGCAGTCGTGCACAACGATGCGGCCGCCAAAGGAGGGTCCGCAATTCGCGCTGGGTAACATTTCACGCGGCATCAAGAAGATGCGCGTCGCTGTGTCGGAGGCCTTATCCCAATCGGCTGACATCCTCGTTGCCTCGAAGCTCGATTCAGAGGGGCTGCTCGACTGTGTCGCTGAGGCTGTTGGTGACGTCTCCGTCGAGCAGAGCGACTTGACGCGATCAGTGTTTAAGACGCTGTACGGCCGTACGCTCGATGGAATCATCGGCTCCGGAAAGATCCCAGAAGGCCCTGCAAAGCGCTTCCTACGCGCTCTAATCGTCCGCAAGCCGTGCGTCCAAGTGCCAAAGCTCAACGCGACGGAATGGGCGGCTGGGAGATCTCAGGCGATGGCGATGGCGATGGCGGAGGATTGGCTTCATAAAGCGCGTGGCGAGGCAAAGGATAGTGAGGAGGCCTTGATGGAGAAGGCGGCCGTCCTCTTTGCGCAGGGCGTCAAAGGCGGCTTCATCGAGGAGGCGAAGGTGTGGACGACCAAACTCGCGGAGGCTCTTCAGGCGTCGATTGAGGGTGAGCAGACTCTACTCAAGCTCATCACGCTCGCGTCGTTAGGCGATTTACGCGCGATTCAAGGTGAGCTCTCGTCGCCCCCGCCGGGCGGGTCGAAGATCCTCCTTCGTGATCTCGTGATGAATGGCGTCGGCGGAGTCGCGAAGCAGAATATGCTGCGTAAGCTCGAGCTCGCCGTCGTGTATGACTCGGAGAGACCCATCGAGCTGAACAAGGCGTTCCGACTCCTTCCGGGGCGGCCAGACGGTCCGCCAACTGTCTACGCCCTGCCGCTCAAGTATGGTGGTGGCGAGGAGCTGCTCTCAGGCAAGGGCGGCAAGATCCCGCAGGCCGCGAGCGGTTTACTGGACGCCGGGCAGCGCTTACGCCCCGACGGCTCTGAGTACAACGTGATCCGTCTTCATCGCATCTTTACGATGCAGTCTGCTGCGGCGGATGCGGCGGCGGAGCTCACTCTCGATAAAATGATGGACGAGCATGTCACGTTAACTTTGCGATCGTGCTTCTTCAACCAAGTCTCTGCGGACGAGCCCGTGATCAAAGGAAAGGCGGAGGTGATGCGCTATCTTACGAATGATGGCTTCTCGACGCTTGGAGTCGGCGGGACGCCCGAAGCGCCCAAACCAAAAGGCGAGGGGTGCACGTTTGTGCAGCCGTGCGCGATCACGCCAGATGGCGACACGCGGGTCATCTTTGGCGCCGGTGGGAAGGAGGCGACCGGCTCGACAAAGGACCGGCTTCGTATGGGTGAGCTGATCAAATGGGGCCCATGGGGCGTCGCGCTCTCGATTGTGCGCGTCTTCGACCCTCTGCCGACGCACTACGAGTGGGTGATGCGCAACAATGGCGGCAACTTTGCGGGCGTGAGGGCGATGCTCGCCCCCTCCTGCAAGTACTACACGATCATACATCACCACGCGCCCGCGCACGCTCAGACGCCGCCATTCGCGGCGAAGAAGTTCCTCGGCGCGAAGGGAACCTTCGAGAAGCTGGACAATGAGATGTCGAGGATGGTTGGTAAGGTTGCAGTCATCTCTCCGAACCTGCTCGGCGACAAGATCACCGACTTGCAGGCGAGGCGTCAGGCGGGCTATGGCATCCCGCCGGACGAGACAGGGTCGGAGCAAGCGGCGGCGGAGCGCGCGATTGCGCAGGAGGCGTACGATCTATCGGTCGGCTGGGAGTCGGGCGCGCCGGGTGACGGCCCTGACATCTCGGTCGTGTGCTTTGCGGGCAAGTGGCTTCCGCTCGGCGAGGGGCCGAAGCGCATCGGGGAGCTCGTCATCTCGTGCCGCGAGACGATTGGGTGGAAGTATGAGAACAAGCCGCCGCCGCCTGGCAAGGACGCGAAGCCGTCGGCCGCACGAACGATCGGTATGCTGATTCGGGAGTTCTATTACGACACGGAGCTGCATGAGGCGCCGCCATTCGCGCCCGCGTTCCGCTCCGCGTGGGAGCTCTATGTGAGGAGAGGTGGAAGCTAAAAAGGGGGATCGGGATGTGTGTGTGGTGGAGAGAGGACCTTTAGTGAGGAGTGTTGCGCGGAGACGAGAGGTGGAAAGCGAGGTTGAAGGAAGGACGTGTTGTTGTTCATTGCTCCACGGTCACCTCTCCACGCCACACACACCACCTGCCCTCGGTCACTCTCAATGTCCACAAACACAAAACGCCCCGGAAATGCATGGATCCTGCGGCCGCTTTATACACACAAGGGCCACCGCTTCAAGCCGCCGCTCACTCCCCAAAGCAAAGCCCACCCTGGCTCTCGAACTCGCCCTCGAGCAGCGGGTACGGCCACGCGAGCATAAGCTTGCGCGCCCAAAGCGGCGGCGGCGGCAGGAGGCCGAGCTCGCCGGCCTCACACGGCGCGCGCTGCTCCATACCAAAGACGCCCTTGGTGAGCACGTAGCAGTCCTCGTTGACGACGCGCACGCGCTTGGCGACAATCGCATGGCCGCTCCCCGCGCCCGGGAGGCCCGTATAGTCGGGCAGATGCGAGTACTCGAGATAGAAGGGCGCGCCGGCCGCGCGCGCATAGTAGAGCGCGCGCCGCAGCTCACGCGCAGGGAGCGTGTATCTTTGGAAGGCGGCCCTGCCCGGCTGGTTGGGTATTGCAAGGAAGGGCGCGATGAGGGTGGCGAGCGCGGGCGAGAAGGTCTTCGACGTGTGGTTGGCGGCCTTCATGAGGTTTACATTCTTCGGCGAGTGCAGGCGAAGCTCCTGTCAAAAGCAGCAGGGCGGCGCGAAGGCGAGATTAGCAGTGTGTGGCGGAGGCGCGGCTGGTCGCGGGTTCGAGCCGCAGCGTATCATACGCCCGGGAAGACCTCGTTGATGATCGTGGCGTTGCAGTCGTCGACGCGGTAGGTTCCGCCGCCGAGAGTGAACGACGGAGGATACTCGGCCAGTAGGCGCGGCAGGAGATTGAGCGGCGCGAAGAAGTGGTTCGATTGGCCGTGGGAGGCCTTGATGTTCGCAAAGGGCTTGCTCGGGCCTTGATCGGCCAATCCGAGGGCGAGCAGCAGATAGCAAAAGGCGGCCGACTCGAGGACGTGCCATTTGAGGTACCTCTTGGTGGGTGCTGGTGGTGGGGCGGTCGTCGTTAAAGGCGGCATCGTGGCGTCGAGGTAAAGGGCACGGCAGAAGAGCATGAAGAGCCACACGTAGATGGGGGTGCCGATCACGCCGAGAGGGTTGAGGTTGAGCGCGCCCGAAGCGAGTGCGACGCCGAGGATGGCGAGTTTGGTGGAGAAGGCCGCACCGGACCAGTCGGCGAGCGCCTGCGTCGTTGCGTCGGGCAGGAGGAAGTACATGCGGACGATGCAGACGATGCTGTACTCCGAGACATTGAATGGCTCGGGCGTGATCGCAATGAGGAGGTGCAGCAGCATGGCGAGGAAGACGCCGCAGCGACGCATCGTGCTCCGGGGCGGGGCGAGGAGGAGCACGGCGATGCCCATCTCGACGACGATGGTGAGCGCCGGCGCCGCGTTGGCGGCGAGCCAGAGCAAACCTTGGCCAACCTCGGTGCCCTTCAGGAAGGCTTCGGGCGCGGCGAGCCCGAGGAGCGTGACAAAATAGATGGTGCCGCACGAGCCGCGTGGCTCGAAGAATTGGAGATTGAGCTTCCAGAAGGCCGAGCCGGAGTAGAAGAGCGCCATGATGTACGGCACGACAGCAGAGGCCTCCGCGAGGATAGCGGCCTGCGCGTCGCTGGCAAATATGGCAAAGAGTACAACGGCGTCGGTGCGCACAGCCCAGTGATCCTCGTCCCACATGTACGGCAGTTTCCAGAGGTATAAGATTATCGAGGAGACGTGTGCGTCCCACACGGCCTTTGTTGACCCCGAACGCGCCGCGCGGACGGCGAGGGCAAAATGGACGAGGTAGAAGAGAGCAAGAAGCGGCTGGCCTTTGAGCGCAAAGCCGGGGCCGTTGAGCAGCGCCTGCTCGAAAATTTGAAGCGACCAGAGGAAGGCGTAGGCCGAGAGCGTCGGCATCAGTTTTGTCGGAAAGTCCGCAAGAAGCCCCACCATGACTGGTGAAAGACACGAGGGCCTGCCCTGCACACGAGGCACACGTCGCGATCTCTCACGCGCTCAAGTCTGGTGCGACGATGATAAACACCACCGACCTCCAGTACCCACTCCTCGTCCTCATCACCTGCCCGACCGACCTACAAAATAATAATCCTTGGTGCGGCACCATCAACCGCGCCAAACGCACGGTCGCCCACATCTCCAAACGGCTCCGAATAAATTCTACACACGTGCCGCCCGCCACCTTTCCGCTCGCTGCTTACGGCCTCGCCGAGACGCACCACCTGCCGACGCTGCTCTTTCTGACGCCGGAGAGCGCGGGCTTTTATCTCGCCGCCGACCCTTCCGCAAACCCGCCGGCCAACGACTTGGAATGGTCCGTGCGCATCGAGGCGTTTATTGGCGATTGCCTCAGCCAATCGCAGCACATCAAACGAGACGCGACCAAGCAGAGCTACGCGCATACGCTCGTCCGCTCCGCCTCGCCGCCGCCGCCCTCTCCTATATGGACGGGGCCGACCAAGCCAATCGTCAGCACCGCACGCACGCTCGAGGCGGATCTCGCGGCCGCCCATCACTGTGGCCTGCTCCTCGTGCACGACGCAAGGATGGATGACGCCTCCTCTTCTTCTGCCTCCGCGGCGTCGAGCGCTGGTATCAATCGGAACTGGGCCGCGCCGACGACGCGATGGGAGGCCTTATCCGACCATTTATTTGAGCGCTTCTCTCCGGCGACCTCGATTGACCGCGCGAGCATGCGGCTGCTGCAATTCGACGTGTCTCGGAATGACCTGCCGGGCACGCCGCTCGGCCGGCAGCTCGGCTTTGCGCTCTCGCGTACCGGCCTCCCCGCGTTTGTGCGCGTGGCGCCATCGAGCGAGCAGCCAGACCAGCCGGCGAGCTTTGCGAGCGTCCCCGCACGGCGTGTGCGCGCGTCGTCGGCCCTGCTCAACTGGGCGGTCGCGCACGCGCAGAGCTGCCACCGCGGCCATCTCGAGCGTGAGGTGGAGGTGCAGACGCGACAGATTGATGCGATTGAGCAGCGGATCCGTGAGTTGCAGGAAGGGAGCGCTTCTGCAGAAGATGGTGAGTTGGCCGCCTCGTCCGCGAGGACCGCAACCTCCTCGCCAAGCACCACGTCCTGGATGGATGGCTTCTTGGAACATGGTTTGCCCGAGTTTACGAGCAGCTTACGATATGAGATCCGGCGCAGAGCGGCCGAGCGCATACGAAAACGCGCGTCGGAGCTTGCAAACGAGGCGTCGAATGTGCACGAGAGGTTTCAGGTGAGCTACTCAACGCGCATCAGCCAAGTGGACGCAAAGAGTGGCGGAAGCACGAGCGAGGAGGATGTGCCGTCGCTCCTCGCGGCAAACGGCTGGGCGCAAGAGAAGCAAGGCGCGATTGGCGAGGCGCTCGCGGCGGCAACGGCGTCGGCGTCGACGATCATGCGAAGCCTGGACGCGGTGGGCGGCGGAGGAGAGGCCAGTCTCGTGATGATGCAAGAGGCGGAGACGAAGGCGCAGGTCGAGCTCGACCGGGCGGAGAGGCTCGTGATGGGATTGCGTTCGCTCATTGATAGCGGGCTCGCGCTTGCGGCTGGAGCAAAATGATGTCGAAAAAGAAAAAGCAAGCGACCACGACGGCGTTCGCCGGCACCCTGCACCGCACTGGTGTCGGCGACCGCAACACTTGTCGGGCATACACACGATGATCGCTCGCACTGTTCGGCGCACGCTGTCCACGTCCGCCGACCGCAGCATGTCGCTTCTCGCTGCCTTGGAGGACGAAAGCGCGCGGCGCCGAAGGTGGCTGATAGGCGGCGGTGCGCTCGTCGGGGCGTATTGGGCTTACGACCACGTCGTGCGGGCTTACGCCTTCATGCTCCTCGGCTCGAGCGCTACCGAACAACTATTCATGCAGAGGCTCGAAGGTACGGTCGAGTTGGAGATGAAATTGCGGAACTGCTCGTTCATCGGCCACGTGTGTGGGCGGTTGACTCCTGTTCACGAAGCGCCGCACACAGCCGGGCCGATGAACCACCGAGCCTTCAGCATCCTCGCGAACGCCTCGGTCTCCAACAAGACCAAGGCGCGGCACGCGGCTGCCGTCGAGAACCAGTTGCCGCCGGTGACGCTCATGCGAGAGGTCAGCGTGCTCGCGCCGCTGCACCTCTCCGCGCTATTCTCGTCGGAGCCGGAGGTGCGTCTCTTCTGCCGCAAGAGCCGCGATCACGGGACCGAATACTTTTCGGAAAAGCCAAGGGATTGGGGCGGGGGGTCGTTGAATGATTTTTGAAATTCGATTTGAAATGCCACACTTCAGTCCCACGCATCGTCCCCTCCCGCCTCTTCACACCTCGCGACACACGCCGCCGCACAGCCTTTATGACACTCCCACACGTCATCGACGTCCGCCTTCCACACAAATCCGGCGAGGAAGCTCCGCTCGTGAGGCGGCGACTCGACGTGATGCTGCGCGGCGCTCTCGACCACCGCGTCCTCGCTAGCACCCTCCTCGCATTGCTTTGCGCAGAAGGTGGCGCACGTGCCGCTGCATCCCTTCATCTCCATCAAAGGGATTGAACAGTCGGGGCCGCGCCATCCTCCGTGGCAATCGCACACGC
>MDTA01160364.1_pt1 | contig 11882 bp, 5 predicted proteins | sample 811151 | NCBI WGS metagenome assembly MDTA01 (sample SAMN05326648, study PRJNA326480) | marine metagenome | isolation source: seawater | place: Indian Ocean: South | collected 2010 | reverse complement strand
CATCAAAATCATCAAATGGTACGGGGGTAAATCCTTCGTTTCTATTTCTATCCTCATCAAATTCCACATCATCTGTATCGTAGTGACTGATAGCACCTCCATTTGTAATGGCCGCTCCGGCTGCATTACCCCCACCAACTTGCGAGGTACCATTATTGATAAAACGATTATACATAATCACAGGATATGCCTCATACGCTAGTATTGCTCCACCAGATCTCTCATGTCTATATATGCCACAGTCATTTACTTCCATGGCGGTTCCTAGTCCATCCTGAAATGTGAATCCAACTATTGTAGGTTCAATATCATTATAGCTGATTTGTAAACAGCTTCCCTTCTTCGAATCAGAAGGTTGATTCCCAAAAATAATTGTATTCAGAATATTTTCGTTACTCATCCAATCCTCAAGGTCATCATTGATTGCATGACTTGCAAGAACAATCTCTTTCTCTAATATTAAATTCTCTATATAAGTCCCTTGAGCAACGAGGACGGTATCCCCATCAGTTGATGCCTCAATACCAGCTTGGATGGTTGAAAAGTCACCGGGGATGTTAATTGTGGTAGCAATTAGATTAGATAATAACAATGTAGAAAGACTTATTATTCTACTCATGAGAAACTCCTATAAACTTTTAATGATTGGATAATATAGGCCAATCTGCGCTTTTTCCATACATTATAAAACTTTTTATAATTAACTGTCTAAGTTTATTCAAATAAATGGGTTTGATTCAATTATTATTCCAAGCGTTAGATATTTTATTATGAAGCTCGGTACCAAGATATTTATTTCTGTCAGTTTTATTTTTAATATCTCTTGATCGTGATTTTATTTCAAAATAGGCATTTTCAAGGTATTCTCTTGCATCTTCATCATGGCCAAGAAAACCCAATACCTCATAAGATGCCCAGTTTGCAATAATGAAATCCTTCTTCTCGGCATCATTTTTCTCTGCTATATCCTTGAATTGTGTCAATAATTCATCAGATTCATTGATGTTTCCAATTCTCTGGTTAGAGATAATCAGGTAAGGTAGTATTGCCAATCTCTTTCCCTGCGAAGCAGAGAAATATTCATCTGCTCTTTCTAGATATATTTTACTACTATCATAGTTTCCTAAATAGTAGTGTGACATACCTATATAGCGTTCATTATCAAATATATTATCATCATTATTTCCATAACTTGAAGATTTCCTAAAACTACGAAGAGCATCATCATAATTGGCCTGATAGAAGTATGTTTCCCCAATATTGTTTAAAGTGCTTGCAAGGCCTTTGCTATCTTGCAACTTTTCTTTTATTTCTATACTCCTAGTGTAATATTTCACAGAATTTTGATAGTCACCCATCATAAAATAAACATTCCCAATATTATTGAGAGTCTTACCTATATTTCTTATATCACCTAACTCTTCTTTGATAGAAAGGCTTTTTTGATAATAATCAACAGATTTGCTATAGTCAAAATCATCTCGATACCAAATACCAATATTATTTAAATATTTAGAGATTTTGGTCTTATCATTAAACTCTTCTACAATTGCTAAGGCCTGTAACCAATTTTTAAGGGCTTCATCCTTATCATTCGCTTTCCAATTAAGTATTGCCATGCTGTTTAATGTCTTTGCCATCGAACTTTTATCATTCATTACAGTTGACATGGCTAACGCCTCAGTAAATTTTTTAATTGAGTTATTAAAGTCTTTGTTCTTTCTCAACAGTTGGCCCTGTTTTCTTAGAGACTCTGCTATGCTTGCATTATCCTGCAGAGCTTTACTCTTACTTAGAGCTGTTTCATATATAACTGATGCCTGAGAATAATTACCCATATCATATTGCATCGTCCCGAGATAAATCTGTGCCATCACCAAGTTCGGATCTTTACTTATTGCCTCCTCCATCATGGAGACTGCTTTCATGTTATCATCGTAATTATCACTCAGCGTATAGATACTTTTTGCTTGAAGGTATAAATTATAAGATTCAGGATCATATTCTAATCTTGTATATTCTTTAGATTGCTCAATACCTAATTCTTTAACAATGTTATCAATCAAAACGGATACAACAGACTGCAAACTATTCTTTTCAATATACCACTTATTAATAAATCTATCTTTTCCTGCATCTGAATCAAATAGTCTTACCCTAAAAATAAACCCATTATCATCTGGCTGAACACTGCTCTTAAAAATAAAGTTAACACCCATCTCATTTGCAATATCCTCTAGATTCATATCACTATCTTCAAACTTCTTTACCTCAGAAGGCTCGGATACCTTTATCAATCCCTGCGATGAACTTGTGAGATCAAATATGAGATCTTCAGTAATAGTTTCAAGATAATTCAGTTCATTATAATTACCAACATCCATGTATAATACCGCAATAGAATCCACTTGGCTTTTTTTAAATAAGAAAAAATAAAATAAGATTGGCACCAAGACTATTGTGGCAATACTTGGATATAAGAATTTTGACCTTGTATCTTCTAGCTTTGCAGAGACATCCGCCAAATTGGTTTCTGGAAGGTCGTGCGATATGATACAATATACCATCACATCTTGCCCAACACCCTTTAGTTTTGGCCTTCCAATATATTTTGTCTGATAATGCATCTCTCTAACAATTGCATCATATACCTTACCAGAGATTGCGATTCCACCTGGGGCAGAGAATGCTTCTATCCTAGATGCGACATTTACATCATCTCCTATTATATCATTCTCAAGCATCAGTATCTCACCTTGATGGATTCCTATCCTAAGTACCATTTTATCAATATTTCTCGCCTCTTTTTGCATTTTAATGCAACAATTGACAGCTTCTGTCACTGTTTCGAAAATTAATAATAGGCCATCACCCATCTCTTTAATCCATGTACCACCATGAGACTCAACAATCGGCTTGAATAAATCTCGTTGCCTTGTAAGTAGGTCAGAAGCCAGAGTTTGATCTTCAGCGGTTAGCTTGGTAAAGCCAACAATATCAGTAAAAACGATTGCGGCTAATTTTCTTTTTTGTTCTTCCATAGCAAATATAATCTACCCATGATATGATAAATAAAAACTCATGCATTTTTTTGTTGAAATAATAGGAGCTATTTTTTTTGTAATTCCTGAACAATATTTTTTAGATTTCTTATCCAAACTTTATATCCATTTTCATTTAGATGTACACCATCTGTAGTGTATGATTTATCAATTAAACCATCCGGGCCAATAAAGGATGAATGTAGATCAATAAAATGATAGTTCTTTATATTAGTATATTTTTTAATAAGTTTATTGATACTATTTATTTGTAGCGGCAACGGTAAATCATGTTCAGGAAATGACCCATTGATTTTCTTATATATCTTGTCATTGATAGGGAGTATAGTTTGTATGTATATATCAGTATTAGGAGAGCCCTTTTTTATTTCATCAGCTATTTTTATAATATTTTTTGAAACATATTCTGGTGTTATCTTATCTCGTTCTGGTATATCAGAATTAAATATATCATTAATACCAATTAATAAGAATACTGCTAGTGGTTTATAATATAATATTTCATCCAGACGTTGAAGGACCCCCTCAGTAATATCACCAGAGATACCTCTATTTACAATATTCTCAACTTTAAATCTTTTGTTCCAATCGCCACCACCTTGTGTAATACTATTTCCTAAGAAGACAATTTTATTATTACCTATCGGATTATTTTTGAATTTATTTATACGTTGTTGATACAAATCTATTTGCCACTCCTGCTGGAAACGAATTACAGTTGTTGATGATGGATATAAATTATCTAAACCAATATTAGACTGGTCTATTTTGTTAAGGAGGTTAAGCATCAAAATAAAATTTGATATTATAATGATATCACATTCCTAATTATTTAAAGTGTATAAAATCTCTTTTTTTCACAGACTATATACTTTTGTAATAGTATCTCGACCTTTTAAATTTATTTCACCTTCATATTTAGCTTTGTTATATAATTCTTTTGTCAGAGAAGTATAAATCTCTTGTGAAAAAAGTATTTCTGATTCGAATTCTTTATTCCTTTGTTCTAATCTTGATGCAACATTCACTGTGTCACCTATGGTGCTATATTGTAACATCCTATCACTGCCAATATTTCCTGCAATAACACTTCCTGTATGAATTCCCGTACGAGCGGTTATTTTTTCAATACCATGATTCTTCCAGTACCTTGAAAATTCACTTTGGTCCCATTTTTTATTCATATCATTTAACTTTTCTCTCATCCCAATAGCACAGTGTACTGCTTTCACCTCATGGTCTTCAAGTTTCTCCGGCGCGCCAAATACCACCATCACTGAATCACCTATATAATTGATGATTTGTCCATTATACTTTTCAATAACATCATGCATTGCCGAAAAATATTCATTTAAAAATTTAACTGCAGTCTCTGGAGACATATGTTCTATAATAGTTGAATATGCTGAAATGTCTGTAAAAGAGATAGATACCCAAATATTATCTCCCTTCAAATCTCCTTCATTGACAAGAATTTTCTCTGTTAATGTTTTACCAAAATATCGTTTCAGGGTCTCTTGCATTAATTTTCTATTCGCTTCTAGGATTTTGGTCTGATAAAAGTCTTTTCTAAAATCAATTTCCCGGTTTCTTTTATTTGAAGATAAAAATAAAAAGGGAATAATTAGTAAATAAGGTAGCTGACTTAATGCCATATTACCCTGAGAAATGACTAAGAATGCAAATGGTAAGGATGTGCCTATGACAGCTATAACACCATTAAAAAAATGAAATGGAAATACAATTAGATATAACATTATCAAAATTGGCAAAACACCTGCGCCAACTGGGAATAGAACATCAGAGGTATAATAGGTCCAAGCACCACAATTCATAAATCCAATAGCAGTAATTAAAAAGTATGTTTGATGGTATTTTCTTTTATTATCATATGATGAAAAGAGAAATAGTATAAGGATTATTATTGAAAAAACATGGTAAGATAGATAGTATATGTTTTTACCAACACCCTGAACAAAAATATCATCAATTCTGATAATAAAACTTATTGGTATATCAAAACACAACAATATCTTGATATTATTCCAAATCTTGTCCCAGCGAAAGACAAGGAATTCTTCCTCTAATAAGCGATCTTCAAATCGACAGGAAAAACGATTGATTTTTGCACTGTTAATATCCATTATTATTTAAATTTCTGTTACCATTAACATTCTTTTATGATTTATAATTAAATCTACTCCTAATCTAGCAAACAAAAAAAACCACACAAAATGTATATATAATTTTTTAGTTTATTAAGATTAATTATTAATTAGAACATAAGTATTTATATTAAATAAGGAAAAAAGTATAATAAAAAAGGGCAGGAAAACCTGCCCTTTTTTATTATATCAATTAGCTTTCTCTACTTAAGAAGCATCATCTTTTTAGTCGCAGTAAAATCACCGGCCTTAATGGTATAGAAATAGATACCACTACTTACGGATCTACCTGCATGATCAATTCCTGACCAACTAATCCTATGTTGACCTGGTCTTATAGAAGTAAGGTCAATAGAATTAACTTCTTTACCAAGAACATTAAATACCATGATATTGACATCTGAAACTTCTGGGATATCAAATCTGATATTTGTTACTGGGTTAAAAGGGTTAGGATAGTTTTGATGAAGTGCAAACTCTGTCGGAAGATTTACAACTTCTTCATTTGAGAGTGCTCCGTCAGCCCATTGTAGGAAATTACCCATAAGCCCTTGCTGAACATCATCAGGAAGGAAGGATAAATTGTAAGCCATGAACACAGTATTCCCATGCTGAGTTGAAACATCATACGCACCCCCAGTCCAAGATGGCAAACCTGAATCTTGACTTTGGAAAGGACTTGGTATCTGCTCCTCCGTATTCCAACCTAATGGGTCAATTATGTCCGCCATGCTTCCATAATAACTAATACTACCATCTACGTTGTAATGAACCTCAGAATCCATACCTGTAGTAATTGGTAAATCATCTTTGACATTCACAGTATCATAACCAACATCATGCATTACCCATTGAACACCTAAGACATCATACGCAAAATGACCTGATGGGATATTATCATCAACCCAACCAGTCCAGGTACCTATTGCTTCTTCAGAACTATAAAACAAATATCCACCATTATCTATAAATTCACCTAATGGATGTACATCTGCCTGTGCAGGATTTTCAATCCAGTCAAATACACCATGATAAATCACTGCATTATAGTGTGATAATACCGATCCATAATCAGGTTGGTAATTATCCCATACGTCCCAGTTATCATAAGCAACATTCAATTCATCCATGTTTGCCTTAACAATGGAATCAGCAGCACCTGGTCCATAAACCCAATATGGCTCATAATGATCAGCCATTAAAAGAACAGTTGCTTCTGAAGGACTGTGTGTTGTACCCCAAAAGTATCCAAATCCAGAATTTTGGGTTAAACCATCATCATCTGTTGCCGCAATCCAATAAGCACATGAACTAGTATCTGTCCATCCCTCTAAAGGAACTGTCGCAGTAAAAGTCCCATCGCCATTATCGGCCATGTTGGCCGTGTAGGTATTACCATCATACTCATAAACAGCGCTTACTGATTCTAACTGACCATCACCATCTACTGCGGTTCCATTTATTGTTGCATTTGTCATTCCTGATGCAACACCAAAGCGTGTGGATGAAGTACCATCAACATTAACAACTGGTGGAGAAATAGCGCCCAAATATCCTAATACTGCACTATAGTATTCGAAAACTTGTGTGAATTCCCATCCTAAGGTATCACCATCTACAATATGCCAATCTACACCAGATTCAGGCATAAAGGATATATAGGTCGCAGTACCACCCGCATCATGAGTAATAGTAGAGCCGACTTCATTATCATCTTCATCTAGGAAGATTGCAGTTGCATCACCTACTTGAATAAGATCAGTCCAACCGGCGGTATATAAGATAGTATGGTTCATATCATACCCTTCTTCAAAAGGTGAATCCAGATCTGTCTCACCCAGCCCATATACAGAAAGAGTATCACCATGTAAAGAAGCAGATCCATCATCATTCATTGGATCATTAGACCCACTAACAATTCCAAACACATCGTACATGAAATCACCTTCAACAAAGGTTGGCTCTGCATCCAGACCATGTCCAAAAAACAAATCCATATCCATCACAATTAAATCATGTCCTGCAACAACAAAGTCTTTATACCCTGGATCTGGTTGGTCAGTTGCAGGGACCGATGAAACACCCCATCCAGAAACAATGATATTTGTCCAACCATGATTTATCACAGATGCATCAATACCTTTATTAATCTGCACATCCCATACTTCATAAACAAATCCTGTCGCATTCAATGCATCATACAGAACAGTTTCTTGGTCTACATCAATATTATCTACTACAACTAAAACATCTGATGCTGGACTAAGAGGTGCAACAACGTTAAAATATTGTTGTGCAGAATTAGATTCTAATCCATCATTATCTACTAACTCAACCCAATACATTACCGAATCACCTGCTGCAATACTATAGGTAATATCAAAGGTATATATACCATTACCATTCGTGGCAACTGCATTAGATGCAGTAAGCGCGCCACTAGTTGTATCACCTTGGACAACATAATAGTACATTAACTGATCATCCTCATTAAGAGCATTACCATTAGCATCTTCATCATCAAATAGATCTACATCAATTGTAACAGTGGCTGATGTATTATATGTATTTGAAAGCTGTGTCATAGATGCTACAGCAATAGGTGCTCCCCATGGATATGTAACTTTTACAAGAATCATATTATCAACGACTGGGTGATATGCACCCCATTTCCCTTCTGTCCAGGGACCACCAAACCAAGTGTATGTCTCTGACCTTCCAAGAGCTTCATTGTTCACGGAAAGCGGCTGTGGGGTATCCCCACCTTTAATAGCAACAATAGAAAACTGATCTACTGCAGATAGGTCAGTACTATCACCAACCACAAATTCACCACCTATATCCAAATATGCGTCTGCTGACCAATCAGCAATATAACCCGCAATAGTGTTAGGTGTTGCTGTTGTACGTGGTGTACCTATAGGCGATGCCCATACTGTATCAGTACCGTCGAGATAAAAAGCAGTACCACGAGCGATATTAAAACAATTACCCGTTTCTGCTCCTGCAACATTCCTTGCAGTACCATAATCAGAGCCAAAAGCAATACAGTTTCCAGCACTGAACCATTGGTAATATACTTCCTTGACCACACAAGGAGCTGCAGGTGTAAAAACAGTTGCGAAGGTATCATTTGCAGCACCTGAACCTAAATAATAGTATGAATCACCTTCATTCATATAAGAAAGGTTCCATAACTCATCTCTAGATAATTCATCTCTATGAGATTGTTTTCTATTATTTTTTGGAAGTGGTACTAAATCAGAATCATCAACTTCAAAAGCATTTGCACCAAATCTTTCCAATGCCTGAGCATTAGTGATTACACGGCCACCAGGCATTAGATATTGTACCCGGTTTTGCTTTTCAGCTGTAATCTTCTCTGCTTTTTCTAGACGAGGATTTTTCTTAACTGATTTTTTTTCAATCCCTTGTTTTAGTATTACATTTTTCTGATCAATACCCGAATTTTTTGCATTATCCAATGCAAAAAGAGAAGACCCGAATAGTAATGAACTAGCAAGAAAAATATGTATCATTTTTTTCATACGTATTTTACTCCTTTTTTTATTGTGTTATTTTAGAAATTAATTCAACCATAAATTCGGCATAGTCTGTAGTGTAATAATAATTGGCATTTATAGTATCACCTATAGCTGGAACAGGATTGCCAATTATATCAAATTCATTCGTACCTTCGTATATCTCTGTAATATCGTAAGTTAAACCTGAAATAGTGGCACTTTCAACCGTTATTAGAAGATGGTCTCCATTATTTAATCCTGCATTTACCAAGCCATCAATGGCAGAATTATCATAATAACCAATTACCATCGCTATATCAGATGTTAGTGTGGTTGTTGAAAAGGTATTCCCTAATTCCACCATTATATCAAATGACTCGCTAATGCGATTCAGATAATAATAGGCTTCTGCCATTGAAAATAAAACTGCCTCTGAGTTTATTGCGCTATCTCTATTAAATGAATAATTACTATTTTCAGCAATAACATTATTTCCATAAGTAATAGCACTTAAATAATTACCATTGGCTAATTCAATAAATAGCATTCCGGCATTTGCATTATTTGTTAGTGCAGTAGCATTATCCTCATCTAAAAATGCAAAAGAAATCACCTTTTGAAAATTAGATTCCGCATTGATAAGATCCATTAATTTCAATTGACTCCATCCCAGCCCTAAATATACTTCAGGCTGTGTTGCATCCCGTTCAGATGCTGATTGGAAATATTCAACAGATTCACTATAGTTTCCATCGGTATAGGAAGCCCAACCTTCTTCCATAAATCCATCATAGCTATCAGCATTTCCTTTAAGAAAAGTATCATCACTAAGATAATTATCTTCACAACTGAAAAATATGAATACAATTACGAGACCAATTGATATGTTCTTTGAATTAAACATTATTTCATTAATAGAATTTTTTGATATGCAATAAAATCATTTGCTCTCATCTCAACAAAATAGACGCCACTGGCAACAGGGTTACCAACATTGTTTTTACCAGGCCATATAATCCGATGCAAACCTGGATTTACATTAGTTCTATTCTGAGACCAGATAGTCCTGCCTAAAATATCAACAATAGCTATTGAAATATTTGATTGCTCTGGGATTGAATAGGATAATGTTGTTATGGGATTAAAAGGATTGGGATAATTTGGAAACAATGCATAATCAGAAGGAACGATAAGTTGCTCTGACTCTGGCAAATGAGTGTTACCACGCAATACAACGAATCTTCCAAATGCATTTGTATATGCAGATATTGATTCTTGATCTATGATTCCACCTATATTATGCCACTGTTTATTATAATACTGATATACTCTGCAATCTGATGATAATTGATTGGAATGAATATTGACCATGGATGAGCGAATCATTTTTTTATCTTGTGGACCAAATAATATAATTTCTGATACGATTAAAAGTCCAGCAGGAGTATCATTAACAAGCTTCTTTGGAAGTAACATGCCAGCCAAAAATTGATTGTTGGCTAAAATACCCGGTTCTAAATTGATATCGGCCCTACCAGCAGTCAATAATGACCTGTTATTTGTATTATAAAAAACAGTACTTACTACTAAGGTATCCGGTGTAAAGGTGTTTCCAGAAGCATCGGTTCCTTCAAAAACGAATGTATAATCAGTCTCTGAATCCAATTCATAGCTAGAATAATAAGATGTAAAGTCTGGAATATCATCATGCAATATATTCAGGGTAATCTCTCCTGAATCTCTTTCTGTACTAAAGGAAATAATCGCTGATTCATTACCAATTGAATCATATACTGCTCTCTGACTTGCAATAAATAGATCAATATGATTTTGTGCACCTTTATTCTGGAATCCATATAATTCACTAAAATCAGGTAAACTATTAATATTGGAAACCCAAAAATCTGAAGTTGGAGGTGCAGGTGCATCATCAACTTTTGCAACCATAAGCATTAGTAATTGCACACCTGTTGTAGTATCAATATTACCCAAACTATCTACACCCAATTCTTTAAATGTAAATAAAGAATCTGTTGTTACAGCTAATTTTCCATATCCCATAGTGGTATCAACAACAAAATCCTCTACTTCATAATCAGTAGTCATCACATCTAAAAAGCCACTTTTGAGTGCCAATTTTTTTACTTTGAATTTAATTCCATCATATCCGTTGAAAATCAGGGTATCAGTGGAATTTAGATCAGGACTTTTAAATATAATGTTATTTTCTATATCCACGATATAGCCCTGCATAATTATCCAATTATAAGACCATGGTGCTATATTCTTGAACATAAAAGGCGCAGGATTATTACCAGCCTTATTCCAGCTTATTATACTAGCACTTTTCCCTGATGGCGCAGATACTAGATCTAGTGATTCGAATGAATAGATACCATTATACTTCTCTTCAGAATTAACAAGGTCTAAATAGCATGCCATACCATAATCAGAAAAATAATCAGCAAAATCTTTAGTAGAACCGATGGCTGTTAATGCAGTGTCAACACTAGCAACACCGGTCTTTTTTGTATTACAGATAAAATTTACTATATCCCACTCTAATGTGCTTTCCTTATCGGGCTCTATTAATTGCTCTTGTAAATAAGTAAAAAAGATATAGACATTATGTTGGTCTGTTCTTCCTTTTAATTTATTTACACCCGTGGACAAATATGTTAATTGATTCCCGGTTGATGTGGATGGAGCAGTCCCTTCTCCAAAAAAGACAGTATTGCCAAAAATCTTCTTTTGCATTAATTGAGCCACAGCTTCCAATATCCAAGGTTCTTCATTTGGTTTATTATGCTGGAGACACATTTTAGTATACTCATGGGCAATTGCATGCAGGAGAATATTTTTATCATTGCTAGATGATGTAATATCTAAAGGTTTTGTATCAATATAGATAATTTCACCACCATTAGAATATGGATTAGAAGCAACTGTGTCTTCAGGAGTACTATATCCATGAACAAAAAGACTACTTTTTGTATCATTTCGACCTTGACCATATTCGTCTAATATATCTGTAAAAACAAAAACGACCTTACCATTTTCATCAAAATCATTTTCATTTCCGGTAAAAGAGCGAACAGTGGAAGCAATTGAAATATCCATACCATTATATT
>MDTA01126865.1_pt1 | contig 11883 bp, 8 predicted proteins | sample 811151 | NCBI WGS metagenome assembly MDTA01 (sample SAMN05326648, study PRJNA326480) | marine metagenome | isolation source: seawater | place: Indian Ocean: South | collected 2010 | reverse complement strand
TATAAGAAGAATAGGCGCCATTAAGGAAAAAGATGAAATAATTGGAAATCAAACAAGAGTTAAGGTTGTTAAAAATAAAGTTGCTCCTCCATTCAAAGTAGTAGAATTTGATATAATGTACGGAGAAGGTATATCAAAATTAGGAGAATTAGTAGATCTAGGGGTTAAAGCAGAAATTATTGATAAGTCAGGTTCTTGGTTTTCTTATAAAGATCAAAAAATTGGCCAAGGAAGAGAAAATGTTAAGACATTTTTAAAGGATAATCCAAATATCTCTAAAGAAATAGAAAATAAAATCCTAGAAAATGCTGGTATTGTTGAGAAAGCTATGATGGAAGGTGAATCTGAAGACAAAGAAAAAAAAGAAGCAAAAATAGAAGAGTAATAAAATAATTTAAATTAAGTAAAAAAGGGGTCTAGAACCCCTTTTTTTTGTATTAGACATAATAAAAATCAAGTTATAATAGATCTTCATGAAATCCAATGAAATTAGAGCAACATTTTTAAATTATTTTAAGAAAAATGGGCATGAAATTATTCATTCAAGTCCTCTTGTCCCTCATAATGATCCAACGCTTATGTTTGCAAATTCTGGAATGGTTCAGTTTAAAAATATTTTTACTGGCAAAGAAAAACAAAATTATAATAGAGCTGTGACTTCTCAAAAATGTGTAAGAGCAGGTGGAAAACACAATGATTTAGAAAATGTTGGTTATACTGCTAGACATCATACATTTTTTGAAATGTTGGGTAATTTTTCTTTTGGTGATTATTTCAAAGATAATGCAATAGAATTTGCTTGGAATTTAATTACTAAAGAATTTGGGATAGATCAAAAGAAGTTACTAGTTACAGTTTTTAGTGAAGATGAAACTTCATATAATTTGTGGAAAAAAATTGCAGGGTTAAATGATAAGAAAATAATAAAAATTAACACTTCTGATAATTTTTGGTCTATGGGCGATACAGGTCCATGTGGCCCTTGTTCTGAGATTTTTTATGATCATGGTGAAAAATATTCTGGAGGACCTCCAGGTAGTAAGGATGAAGACGGTGATAGATTCATAGAAATTTGGAATTTAGTTTTTATGCAATTTGAACAGATTAGCTCATCTGAAAGAGTTAATCTACCTAAACCATCAATTGATACTGGTATGGGTTTAGAAAGAATATGTGCATTATTAAATAACACTAATGATAATTATAAAACTGATCTTTTTATTCCATTAATTAATAAGTCTATTGATTTACTTAATGACGATAATCAATCAAATAGTCCAAGCCATAGAGTTATAGCAGATCATTTACGATCATCCTCATTTTTAATTGCTGATGGTGTGATGCCTTCTAATGAGGGAAGAGGTTATGTTTTGAGAAGAATCATGAGAAGGGGTATGAGGCATGCTCATACTCTTGGAAATAAAGAACCAATCTTTGATAAAATTTTTCCAACATTATTAGATATATTCAAAGAATCATATCCTGAATTAGTAAGAGCCAAAGATTTAATACTTAATACTTTTTTGAATGAAGAAACAAAATTTAAAGAAACAGTTGAAAAAGGTCTTAGAATTTTAGAAGATGAAATTTCTTTATCACCAAAAATACTTGATGGAGAAATTGCATTTAGATTATACGATACCTATGGTTTTCCATTAGATTTGACTCAAGATTATCTTAAATCAAAAAAAATTTTAGTTGATATTGATTCTTTTAATATAAAAATGAAAGAACAAAAAGACAGAGCTAGAAAAAGTTGGAAGGGTACTGGTGATCAAGCTGATCAAAAAAAATGGTTTCAAATTACAGAAAATTTAATTTCCACTGAATTTTTAGGATACGAACAAACAGAATCCGAAAGTGAAATTATTTCAATAATTAAAAAAGATTATAAAACAGAAAATTTATTAAAGAATGAGAAAGGAATTATTATTCTTAATCAAACTCCATTTTATGGAGAAAGTGGTGGTCAGATAGGAGATAGTGGTAAAATTATTTTTAAAAATAATATTTTTGAAGTATCAGACACTACTAAATTATTTGGATCCTTTTTTTTACATTATGGCAAAGTTATAACAGGTCAATTTACCAAAGGTGATAATGTTAATGCTATTATAAATAAAGAAAAGCGCGAATTAATTAAATGCAATCATTCATCCACACATTTACTACATTCAGCTCTAAGAAAAATACTTGGTAATCATGTTGCTCAAAAAGGATCTTTAGTTAATAGTGAAAAACTCAGATTTGACTTTAGTCATAATGAACCAATTAGTTCTGAAAAAATTACCAAAATTGAAAACTACGTTAATAAAGAAATCAAATCTAATTCTAAAGTTGATACAAAAATTATAGATCATCAAAAAGCAATTGATGAAGGAGCGATTGCTTTATTTGGTGAAAAATATGGAGATGAGGTTCGTGTTGTTTCAATGGGTAATATTAAAGATGGTGAAATATTTTCAAAAGAACTTTGTGGAGGTACACATGTTAAAAACACAGGAGACATAATAGATTTTAAGATTATTCATCAATCAAGTGTTGCGTCAGGTATAAGAAGACTAGAGGCATTAAGCAACACATCTGTTGTCCAATTTAAAGATCAACAAATTGAATTGCTTAAGAAACAAAAAAAAGAAAATCAAATAAAAATTGATGAACTTCTTAAAAATATCAAAATAATTGATAAAGATTTTAAATATTCATATGATAAGAATGATGATCTTAATATTATAATTAAAGAATTAAGAAAAAATTTAGATTTCAAAAAACAAAATCAAGATAAAAAAAATATATCTCAAAATATTATTAATTTAAAAGTAAATAATATTGATTTTGTTTATTTAATAACTGAAGATTATCCTCCAAAATTACTAAAACAATTTGTTGATGATCAAAAGAACAAATATAAAGTAAAATGTGTATCTCTAATAATATCTAAAAATAATAATAAATTATCAATAGTACTTGGAGCAACTAATGATTTAACTTCTAATTTTGACTCTACCAAAATTATTAATGATATATCAATAATTTTAGGAGGAAAAGGAGGTGGAGGTCGTAAAGATCTTGCTCAAGCAGGGGGGGTAAGTTTAAAGAATATTAATGATGTAATTAATAAAATAAAAGATAGCCTAGTTTTTTAATTTATCTTCTAAGTTTTCTTTTAATGTTTCAAGAAAATCTTCAGTATTTAACCATTTTTGATTTGAATTTATCAAAATAGCTAAATCTTTTGTCATTTTTCCAGATTCAACTGTATCAATACAAGTTTCTTCAAGTTTTTTTGAGAAACTCATTAAATCATTATTATTATCAAACTTTCCTCTAAAATGAAGTCCTCTAGACCAGGCGAAGATTGAAGCTATTGGATTTGTTGATGTTTCAAGACCTTTTTGATGGTTTCTAAAATGTCTAGTTACTGTACCATGCGCAGCTTCAGATTCTATTGTTTTGCCATCAGGAGTCATCAATACACTTGTCATTAGACCAAGTGAGCCAAATCCTTGAGCAACTGAGTCAGATTGTACATCCCCATCATAGTTTTTACATGCCCATATAAAATTTCCCTCCCATTTAAGAGATGAAGCAACCATATCGTCTATTAATCTATGTTCATAAAATATATTTTTTTCTTTAAATTTTTCTGCAAATTCACTTTGAAAAATATTTTCAAATAAATCTTTAAATCTTCCATCATAAACTTTTAAAATTGTGTTTTTAGTTGATAAGTAGACTGGCCAGCCTAAATTTAAGCCATAATTAAAACAAGCTCTAGCAAAATCAATGATTGATTGATCAAGATTATACATTGAAAGAGCTATTCCTTTTTTGTCAAACTCATAAACATCTTTGATGAAGCCTTCACTTCCATCAGATGGTTCAAAAACCATTTTTAATTTTCCTGGTTTTGTTATTAAAGTATCTGTTGCTTTATATTGATCCCCAAAAGCATGTCTTGCAACAACTATAGGTTTGTTCCAATTTGTTACTATTCTAGGAACATTTTTACAAATAATTGGTTGTCTAAAAATCGTTCCACCAAGTATATTTCTTATTGTCCCATTTGGTGAGCGCCACATTTTTTTTAAATTAAATTCTTTAACCCTATCTTCATCTGGGGTAATCGTAGCACATTTGATACCAACACCAATTTTTTTTATTAAATTAGCAGCATCAATTGTAATTTGATCATTTGTATCGTTACGACTTTTGATTCCTAAATCATAATATTTTATATCAATATCAATATAAGGAAGTATTAATTTATCTTTAATGAATTTCCAAATTATTCTTGTCATTTCATCACCATCTAATTCTACAATTGGATTTTTTACTTTGATTTTTTTCATTTTAAAATAATTTAGTAAAATCTTCGAAATTATTAACAATATTACAAATATTTTTTAAATTCTTATTTCCAAATTTTTGAATTTTAGTTTTATCATACATTTTTATTAGATGATCCCAAAAATTATTATAATTAAAAATTATAATATCTTTATTATGTATACCAAGATATTTCCAAGAAATTACTTCTGTAGCTTCTTCAATAGTACCAGACCCCCCAGGTAAAATTAGGAAAGCTTCTCCTAAATCAAATAATTTTTGTTTTCTAATACTCATATTTTTGACAACAATCGTTTGGGTTATATCATAGTCAATAATTTCTCTTGTATTTAAAAATTCAGGTATAACTCCTATAACTTTTCCACCGGTATTTAATGCAGATTTTGAAATTTTTCCCATCATTCCAACTTTTCCACCTCCATATATAATAGAAATTTTCTTTTTACTTAAGAAATGTCCAATATCACTAGCTAATTTATAGTATTCTAATTCTAATAAATTTGATGAAGAACAGTAAATTGTTAGAGATTTTATATCCATAATTATATATGTAGTTTTTTTTATTTAAATCAATAATTTTAATATATGCATTTTAGAATACATAATGAAGGATGGGTATTTATAGTTATTAGTATTATATTAACTATTATCATCTTTCCTTTTTTTAATATACTTGGATTTTTATTACTTATTATAACATTCTGCATTTTTTATTTTTTTAGAGATCCTATAAGATCCATCCCTAAGGAAGATGTTATAGTTTCTCCAGCAGATGGACAAATTGTTTTTATAGGAGAGTCTAATCTTCCAGAAGAATGTAACATTTCTGGCAAGTATCTTAAAATAAGTATTTTTTTAGATGTCTTTAATGTGCATGTAAACAGATTACCAACTTCAGGTAAAATTAAAAAAATTAAATATGTAGAAGGTAAATTTTTTAGAGCTAACGTTGATAAATCAAGTAAAGAGAATGAAAGAAATATAATTGTAATTGAAAATGATTCTAATGAAATATTTGTTGTTTGTCAGATAGCTGGTTTAATTGCTAGAAGGATTGTATGTGACCTTAAGGAAAATCAAAATGTTATAAAAGGTGATCGTTTTGGAATTATTAAATTCGGAAGTAGGGTGGATATATATTTACCATCTAATTTTAAACCTTTAGTAGCTTATAATCAAATTGTTGTAGGGGGAGAAACTATTTTAGCTAATCCAAAAAATATAAAAGAAATTTCTAACTCAATTAAAAATTAAAATGGATAATTCTCAAAATTTCTTTTCTAAATATATTCCTAATTTTATAACTATTATTTCTCTAAGTTGTGGTTTAACATCTATTAAATATTCAATTAATGAAGAATGGAAGATAGCTATTTATTTAATAATTTTTGCTTCAATTTTTGATTTCTTTGATGGATGGTTTGCTAGAAAATTAAAAGGTGGGACTAATTTTGGAGCAGAATTAGATTCTTTAAGTGATTTTATTTCCTTTGGAGTTGCTCCTAGTATTTTAATTTTTTATTGGTCACTTTCTGATTTAAACTCTATTGGGTGGAGTGTTGCACTCTTTTTTTCAACTTGTGCTGCATTACGTTTGGCTAGATTTACAGCTGATATATATTTAACTTCTAAACCCATTGATTCAAATATATATTTTACTGGAATACCATCACCAGCAGCTGCAGGATTAAGCTTACTACCTTTATTTATTTTTTTTGAATTCAATATAGAAATTATTAAAAATCCATATTTAAATTTTTTTAATCTAACATTGATTGGATTTTTAATGATAAGTAAAATTCCAACTATTTCTCTTAAAAAAATTAATTTTTCTAAAAAATTAGCTCCTTGGATAGTTTTATTAGCTGCTATAATTTGTATAGGTTTAATTTCTAACTTGTGGCTAACTTTAATATTTATTGTTTTAATTTATATTTTTTCAATATTTTATACTGTATTTCTTAATATAAGTTTTAAGAAGTAGTTTTTTTCTTATACCAATTAACAAGATTTTCTTTTAGCATAAGAGCAGATGGAGTGACAATTAAAGTTAATAATGTGGCAAAAATTAATCCAAATACTATAGCAGTAGAAAGTTGAACCCACCACTGCGTATCTGGAGAACCTCTAGTAATTTCTCTTGTTACAAAATTCACATTTGTCATAGTAACCATAGGAAGTAAACCTAATACAGTAGTAGTAGTTGTTAAAAGAACAGGTCTAAGTCTTTGAGCGCCAGTTTTAATTATAGCTTCTTTTACTGTGTTAGATTTGTTTTTTAAAAAATCAAAAGTATCAATTAAAATAATATTATTATTTACTACTATTCCTGCTAATGCTATGACTCCTACACCTGTCATTACTATACCAAAAGCTTGACCCGTAATCATTAGTCCAATTAAAACACCAGCAGTAGACATTACGACAGCGAAAAGAATTAAAAATCCACTATAGAAACTATTAAATTGTAAAAGCAAGATTATTAACATAATAAAAAGAGCCACTCCAAAAGCTTTAGTTAAAAATTGTTGTGCTTCTTTTTGGTTTTCATTTTCACCAATCAATTGAGCCTTAACATTTGGATCTAGTTCATATTTAGTGAGATTAGACATTGGTCTACCTCTAAAAGTTGGCGGTGATTTGCTTATACCTAAAACATATTCTAATTCTTTAACTTTAAAATCACCGTATACACCAGGTTTAACATCTGCTTGAATGTTTATAGAATTTTTTGAATTAACCCTACTAATATTACCTGTTTTTGTATTTGGCACAATGTCAACAAAGTTACTTATTGGTACAAGCCCACTTGAAGTTGATATTCTTAAATTTTCTATTGCATCAAGTGTTCTTCCGTCATTAGGGTAACGTAAGTAAAGAGGTATACTATCATTTGAGTCATCAGGCCTATATTCACCTAATTTGAGTCCATTTGTTGCTAGTTTAATGACATTGCCTATAGAACCAATATTAACTCCAAATTTTGAAGCTTGTTTTCTATCAACATTTATTTCCCACTCAATCCCTGGAGCAGGCAAATTATCTTCTATATTAATTAAATCAGGATAATTATTTATAAATCTTTTTAGTTTTACTGACTCAGATAATAATAAAATTTTATTTTTACTTGATAATTTAATATTTATTGGTTTTCCTGATTGAGGGCCACCTTCTTGTTCTCTAGTTTCAATTTTAATTCCTTTAATAGATTTTGTAGCTTCTATAATTTCATTTAATATAATTATAGATTTTCTTCTTTTATTCCAATCATTATATTCTAAACTTATTGATCCAATATAATCTTCAGATGATTCAGATTGATCACTAATATTACCACTTAAAGAATAAATATTCTTAAATTCATTGTTTTTGTTTTGAATTTTTAAAATAATATTTTCAACTCTTTCAACATAAGATCTTTTTTCTTCAACTGAAAGATTTCCTCTAGCATAAACTACTATTTTTGCTAAATCAGGTTCAATTTCAGGAAAAAATTCTACCCCGGAACCCAAACGAGTATATGAAAAATTTACTGATATTAATATTAAAATTGATGTAATGATTACTTTTGCAGGGTGATCAAGTAATTTATTAATAACTTTAACATATAAACCAACAAATCCTTTTAAATTTAAGACTGATTCTTTAGAATCAGAAGATAAGAGTTTTGCAGCTTCACTAACATTTCCATTTTCTGAATTAATCTTTTCAGTTATTCTATAGACTCTAGGAATAATTTTTATAAAAATAAAAAAGTAAGAAATGATTGGAAATAAAAATTTTAAAATTAGTAGAGGTATCTTTAAATATTTTATATCATTAAAATTTATTAAATAAGATAATATATTAAAAATAATTATTGCAAAAATTAGAGGTATAAATATTTGTAAAAAAATTCTAGAAATTGAATTTAATATTGAGCCTAGAACTGGCACAAATAATAAAGCCATAAAAAGTGAAGACGATAAAACACATATCAAAGTAATAGGTAAATATTTCATAAATTCTCCTGCAATACCAGGCCAGAAAATCAAAGGTAAAAAAGCTGCAAGAGTTGTAGCTGTAGAAGAAATAATAGGTAAAGCCATTTTTTTTGATGCATTTGCATAAGCCTCGACTACTGATAATCCTTCTTTTAATTTTCTATCTGCGTACTCAACAACAACTATTGCTCCATCAACTAACAATCCAACAGATAGTATTAAAGCAAATAAAACTACAATATTAATTGTAAATCCCATTATTGCCAGGACAAGAAGACCTGATAGAAAAGATCCAGGAATTGAAATTCCAACAAGTAATCCTGATCTAATACCTAATGCACCTAAAATTATTATAAGCACTAAGATTATTGCAGCAATAACATTATTTTGTAAACTACTTAGCATATTTTTAATGGATTTAGATCTATCTTGACTGTAAAAAACTTGAACGGAAGAAGGAAAATCATTCATCGTTTCAGAAGTTATTTTTTTAACCTCATCAATAGTTTTAATAATATTTTCTCCAATTCTTTTAGAAACTTCAATAGTTATTGAATTTGATCCATTTACTTGCGCATATGACTGCCTGTCTTCAAAAGTTCTTTTAACTTGAGCTATGTCCCTAAAAGTAATAACTGAATCGCCATATGTTTTAATTGGTGTATTTAATACGTCTTCAATTGTTTCATATAAACCAGGTACCTTAATACTAAAACTTCCATCTCCAGTATCTTGTCCTCCAGCTGAAATCATCATATTATTTTTACGAACAGTATCAATTAAATTTTCTAAATTAATATCATATCCTTCTAGGGCAGTAGTATTAATAAGGATTTCAACTTGTTCATTTCTTTTGCCACCAATTTTTGCTTCTAAAACACTCGGTATTGTTTCTATTTCATCTTGTAATGTTTCTCCAAGTTGTTGGAGCGTTCTTTCAGGTAAATCACCAACAAGAGAAATAAGTAGTATTGGGAAAGTACTAATGTTTACTTCATTAACTGTTGGCTCATCAGCTTCGCTTGGCAAATCACTTTTGGCTCTATCAACTTGCGCTCTAACATCATCAATAGCTTTGTCTGAGTCAAATCCAGCATCAAATTCTAAAAGAACATTGCCTCCACCAGCATATGCTGTTGATCGAATTTCTTTAACACCTTCAACAGTTTTAACTTCATCTTCCATAGGCTTTACTAATAATCTCTCTGAGTCTTCAGGAGAAATTCCATTTTGATGAAGAGAAATATAAATTATAGGTATGCTAACGTCAGGTGATGCTTCTTTAGGTATATTGATATAAGTAGTTGTTCCTGCAAAAATTAAAAAAAATAGTAATCCAATAAAAACTCTTGCATGAGATAGGGCAAAATCTATTATATTCATTTAAATATTTATTCTGATATTTTCTCGCCTATGCTTACGTATTCTTGACCAGATATTATTAAATTAATATTATTTGGCAGGCCAGAAACCCACATACCATCGACTGTATCTTTTACTGTAATCGTTGGATAAAAAACAACAATATTATTTGTATCTAAAGCTTTAACTCCAACTGTTCCATCATCCAATAGAGTTAAAATTGAAGGAGGAATTTTATGTGCTTTTAATTCAGAACCTTCAATTGTTATTGAGGTTGTAATACCGCTTTTAAATGATAAATCTTTATTATCAGCCTCTATTGTTATTTCAAAAGTTCTAGTACTTGTTTCAGCAGAAGGTGAGATAAAAGTTATTTTACCTTCTTTTTTTACTCCATTTCCGTTTTCTATTATGGCTTTAGTATTTTCTTTTACTTTGTTAATATCAAATTCTGAAAGGTAGCCTTGTACTTTAATTGGATTCAGATTTACAATTGTAAGTAAGATATCTCCTTGAGTTACATAGTCACTTATTTCAATATTTTTATTTGTTATAATGCCATCAAAAGGTGCAACTACTGATGTATTATCAATATCCAAATTTATTTGCTTCAATTGTGATTTTAAATCAGCTAACTCAGACTCTAAATTTGCTAATTGTGATTCATATTTTAAATTAATATCAATTTGATCTGATTCAGCATTTGCTAAATTAAAAGATGCTAAACTAAGTTTTGATTTTGAACTTAAGCCTTTATCTATTAATTGTTTAGCTGATTGAAATTCAATTTCATACAATTTAATTAGTTCTAAATTTTTAGTCAGTAAATTATCTCTATTTTTTTCATTGATAATTAATTCTTTTTTTAATCTTCAATATTTTTTTGAACACTATTTAATTGCTCTTTTCTATTCTCAATAGAAATCTCTAATAATTTTTTGTTTTTACTTACTCGATTTCCTCTATCAAAATATATATCTATTATATTTCCAGTTGTTTCAGCCTTAACTTCAATTTTTTTATTATAAATTGTTTGTCCTTGTAAAATAATTGATTGATCAATTTGTTCAGAACTAAAGCTTTTAGTTTCAACTTTAATTACTTTTTCATCAGATGAGTCGTTATCAGAAATAATTTCATTATTTTGATATTCAACTTTTTTTTCATCTTCAGCTTTAACTTTACCTATTTGACCTGATGCAAACCATCCAATAGTGATGCATAAAATTAAAAAGGCAAAAATTATTGATTTTTTCATGTTTTACAAAAAATTTAATTTAATTATCGCTTATATATGTATTTAATGAAAAATAACAATATAGTCATTTTTATTAAAAATTCAGGTTAAATGTAAAAATGAAGTCTAAACAATGGATAGAGCGTCAAAAACGTGATATTTTCGTAAATAATGCAAAGAAATTGGGTTATCTATCTAGAGCTGCATTTAAAATTATCGATATTGAGGCTAAATTTAAATTAATACAAAGCTCTAAAAATATCTTAGAACTTGGATCAGCTCCAGGTAGTTGGTCTCAAGTAATCTTAGAGATTAATGACAAAATTGAATTATTTGCTTTTGATATTAATGATATGAAATTTACTCATCCAAAATTAAATTTTATTCAAGAAGATTTTCAAAATTTTGATTTTAATAAATTATCTAAAAAATTTGATTTGATTCTATCAGATATTGCTCCTAATACTACTGGTCATAAATCTACAGATCATTTAAGAATATCTTCAATTATTAATAATATAATTAATTTATTAAATAAAATTGCTTCACATAATAGTTCTTTTGTTTTTAAAATGTGGAAAGGATCTGAAGAAAAATTTATTATAAATAAATTAAAAGAAAAATATAAGGAAGTTAATTATTTTAAACCTAAGTCTTCGCGTGCTGAATCAGTAGAAATTTATGTTGTAGCACAGAAATTTATTAAGTAATATTAAGACGTGCAAAAAGCTATACTTATAATTGATTTTGGCTCTCAGTATACTCAACTAATAGCAAGAAAGATTAGAGAATTAAATGTATTTTGCGTAATATTTACGTATAAAAAAGTAACTTTAGATTTAATAAATGAATTAAATCCGTCCGGTATAATACTATCAGGTGGTCCTAACTCAGTTTTAGATAAAAACTCTCCAAAACTACCCCTACATATTTTAAGTTCTAATATTCCTA
>MDTA01052624.1_pt1 | contig 11884 bp, 12 predicted proteins | sample 811151 | NCBI WGS metagenome assembly MDTA01 (sample SAMN05326648, study PRJNA326480) | marine metagenome | isolation source: seawater | place: Indian Ocean: South | collected 2010 | reverse complement strand
TACAAGAGCAGTACCAAGTAATAGTTCTTTTTTCATAATTACTCCTTTTGAGTTAATGAATATTCATTAAATGTAAGAACAAACTTACATTAATGAGCTATTTATTAAAAAATTGATTAAATTTCAAAAAAAGCATAAGTAATATGTAATTATTTTAAAGATTGTTGTTTTTTTACAACATATAAAGCATAATGTTTAATATAAATAAATACAAGGAAATCAATGATTTTTTAAAAAAAAACAATAAATTCTGCCAAATTATTGCAATTTCAAAAAACCACCCAAAATCTAGCGTTCTTGAGGCAATTAATCACGGCGTTAAGATATTTGGGGAAAATAGAGTCTTAGAAGCAAAAACTAAATTTTTAGAAATAAGGCAAAACTATCATGAAATTGAACTTCATTTAACTGGACCCCTGCAATCGAATAAGGTCAAAATGGCCGTTGATATATTTGATGTTTTTCACACTTTAGACAGAGAAAAAATTGCTAAAGAATTTGTTAAATTTAATGATAAATTAAAAAATAAAAAAATATTTATTCAGGTTAATACTGGAGATGAAACAACAAAAAGCGGAATTAGCATATCTAATTTAAAAGACTTCAAAAATTATTGTGTTAAGGATTTAAATTTGAACATAGTCGGGCTTATGTGCATACCACCAGTTGATGATTCTCCTGATGTGCATTTTAAATTACTAAGTGAATTAGCTAACAAGAACAACCTTAATGAATTAAGTATTGGTATGAGTGGCGATTATGAAAAAGCCATTAACTTTAATCCCACATATATCAGGTTGGGCACTATTTTGTTTGGAAATAGAGATGAAACAAAAAATTAATATTTACTGCTCAAAAAACTTATATTTCTTTGTAGAACAGCTTTTAAAAGAATATAATCTTAGTTTCCAAGATATAGAAAATTCTAGTTTCGTTGACACCTCAAAGGATTTAGGAATAATATTTATTAATAAAGAAAATAAAATTGATAAGTCTTGTTTTAAAAACCTAACTAAGAATTACATCCTTGTATCAGATCTTAATGATGAGTTTTTTGAAGGAAGCACAAATTTCATATTTTTAAAATCACCAGTTTCAATAGATCAAATTAAAAATGAAATAACAAAATACTTTAGTTCAAATAATACTTATTTTGAGGATTTTGTAATAAGTGAGAAAAAAATAATTAATACTGAAAATAATTTATCATGCTATCTTACAGATATTGAAAAAGATATTCTGGTATATTTAATAAATGACAAAAATATTAAAAAAAATAAAATTAAAAAAAATATTTTGAAAATTAATGAAACTATACAAAGCAACTCTTTAGAAAGCCACTTAACTAGAATTAGAAAAAAATTTGAAAAAATTAAAACAAGAACAAAAATATCAACAAAAAATGATGTACTTTCAATTTTTATTTAATTAAATATTTTTGGATTAATTAATTTAAAAAAATCCTCATCAAATTCTTCTTCAAACCTATGATTAAATATTGATAATAAAAGATGAGTATTCCCAATATTAAGTTCAATTTTCCTTAGAACTATGGGTTTGTCCTCAAAATATATAATTAATTCATAATTTTCATTATCAAACTTACCATTGTTTATAATTAAAGTATTTTTTTCTTTAGTTTTTATTTCTGATTTTAAAAAGAAGTTTGGATTTTTGAATATTTCAAAAAAAAACCATGCAGATGTATCTTTTGGATTAAAAAATTCATCCTCATCCAAATCATAGTTGTAATACATTGCTTTATTCTCGTCTAAAATAATTAATATTTCTGAAGGAGTAGAGTATTCTACCCTAATCCTTTTTTCTCCGATAAAAAGTCGGCCTTCTTCAAGAGATAAATTATTTTGTTGAATAAATGATGATGAAAAATACTTCAGACTTTCTAAATATTGAATTATTTCTTGTTTTTTAATTTCATTTCCTACAGCTTGTTTTAATAAAAATATTGTTATCAAAAAAACAATAAGGTTTATTAATCTAATTTTTTTTAATAACATCTCTTTTACCAGCATTATTTGCTTCTGTTATTATTCCATCCTCTTCCATTTTCTCAACAATTCTTGCAGCCCTATTATAACCAATTTGAAGATAGCGTTGGATATAGCTTGTTGATACCTTTTGTTGTTTTACGACTATCTCAACTGCTTTAGTGTAAAGTTCATCAGTGTTATTATCTGACACAAGATCAAAATTGTTATTTTGACCATCACTAAACTCATTAAGTGAAATTTCTTTCTTGTAATCAAATGTAGCTTGACTTTTTATATAATTAACAACCCTTTCAACCTCATTTTCTGATACAAATCCCCCATGAAGCCGCTTAATCATTCCCGCATTTTCCAATAATAACATGTCACCACTGCCAAGAAGTTGCTCTGCCCCCATTTCATTAAGAATAGTTCTGCTGTCAAATTTACTAGCAACTTTATAACTTATTCTACTTGGAAAATTAGCTTTAATTGTTCCAGTAATTACATCAACACTCGGTCTTTGTGTAGCTGTTATAAGATGAATTCCTGAAGCCCTTGCCATTTGAGCAAGTCTCTGAACCAATGACTCTACTTCTTTACCAGCTACCATCATTAAGTCTGCCATTTCATCAATAACAACAACTATAAACGGCATTTTTTCAAGTGGAATTTCTTGTTTTTCAATAATTGGTATTTTTGTATCTGGATCTATACCGGTCTGAACTTCTCTAAATAACTTTCTTCCTGAAGAAATAGTTTTTAGAACTTTATTATTGTAGGAAGTTATATTTTTAACATTTAGTGAGCTCATTAATTTATATCTGTTTTCCATTTCTCTTACTACCCATTTTAAAGCAAAAACTGACTTTTTTGGATCAGTTACAACAGGTGTCAATAAATGTGGGATATCTTCGTAAACACTTAGCTCTAGCATTTTTGGATCAATTAAAATCAACTTACATTCATTGGGCTTAAATTTAAAAAGTAAACTTAGGATCATTGTATTAATCCCTACTGATTTTCCAGAACCAGTAGTTCCAGCAATAAGAAGATGCGGCATCTTCTCTAAATCAGTATAAATCTTTTCACCTGAAATATCTTTTCCAAGCGCAAGAGTTAATGAGGTTTCGTTATTTATAAATCTAGCATCTTCAATTAAATCACCAAAAAAAACATCTTCTCTTTTATTATTAGGAATTTCAATTCCTAAACTAGTTTTTCCAGGCTGTGATGATATCCTTGCTGAAATGGAAGACATAGCTCTTGCAATGTCATCAGACAAACCGATAACTTTACTTGATTTAATTCCTGCATTTGGGATAAATTCAAATAATGTAACTATAGGGCCGCTTTTAAAACCAGTTACCCGGCCTTCAACACCATATTCTGAGAGGGTCCTCTCTAATTTTAAAGCTAAATCATTATTAATCTTGTTAAGTTCTTTGCTGAGTCCACTTTTTATATGTTGTTTGATTAGTAACCCATTGTCTGGAAGAGTAAATTTAAAACCATCCACATGAAATTGCTTTTGTTTATATGTGTTTTTTTCCTTAACGAAAGTTTTTTTAAATGAATGATTATCACCTCTTCTAATTGTTGGTTCATTTTTTAACTTTTTATATTTAACTTTTGGTTTGATCTTAATGTATCTAAAAATTGAAAAAATTAAGTAGAAATATTTGAAGTACTTAAGTATTCTAAAAGTATTTAATATTTTTAAATAATAATTTAATTTAATTGAAAAGGAAAAGTTAATTAAGAACACACCCAGCAGAAATAACAAGAAGTAAATTATATTTATTACTGCTGAGTTAGTTGTGAATAAAATAATTAACTCTGAAATATAACTATATATAAATTGAGGTACGAGCCCAGTATTAAAACTTTCAATATTGTAGTTTGAAATAAAAACATTTATTAGTATAATTCCAACAAAGTGTGCAAAAACTTTTAGAGTTATCAATTTGTTTTTAAAACCAACTGCAAGTTTTATTCCTTCGATTAATAAAAAAATGCCAATTACAAAAGAAAGTGTGCCTATTAGAACTATTGAATAACTTGATAAATTTGCTCCAAAAAGTCCAAAATAATTTGATATAATATACTCTTGATTGTCTAATGCCATATTAAATCCAGGATCATTACTTGAGTAAGAGTAAAGACTGCCTAAATAAACTACTGCAAAAAAGCTAAATATAATGCCAAAAGTTGATTTTATTACAAAAGATCGAAATGAGCCGTACTTGAACATATACTTAGTTTGTAATACATTTAGATTATGGTAATTCGAAGAAAATTATGAAGCAAATTTCATCAAATATAAATATAATAGGTGGAGGATTAATAGGCTCTATTGTAGCATTTTCACTTTCAAAATTTGATCTAGAAATTTCAATTTTAGAAAAAAAATCAACTTATAACAAAAAAAACTTCGATGATGTGAGAACAACAGCAATTTCTGAAGGCACTAAAAATTTTCTTGATAATATTAAAATTTGGAAAGACATAAAGCAATATTGCCAACCTATTAGAAAAATCAGCGTTATCGACAGAAAATTATCAAATAAATTATCATTTGATAATATCAGGAGAAGATCTAATCTTGGATATATTGTAAAAAATAAGCATCTTTTAGATATATTTTATTCTAATTTAAAAAATAAAAAAAATGTTAAGGTTTTCAACAATGTAACTGTCAGAGATTTTCATTTCGATAAAGAAAAAATTATTACAAATTCAAAAAATATAAAAGTTTTTTCAGATATAAATATTGCCGCAGATGGAAAAAAAAGTCATGTTAAAAATTATTTTAGAACTCCTTTTTTTTCTAAAGACTATAATAAAAAAGCTTTAGTCCTTACTTTTACTCACAGTTTAAGTCATAATTCTACGGCCTATGAATTTTTTTACAAAAATGGTCCATTAGCTATTTTACCAATGAAAAAAAATAAAAACAATTTCTGTAGCTCTATAGTTTGGACAAATAACAATGAAATCGTTAATGATTTATTAAAGGTTGATAATAAATTACTAAGTCTAATTTTAGAAAAAGAAACCCAATTCAAAATTGGTAAAATTAACAAAATTATTAGTAAACAAACTTTTCCTTTAAGTGCACATTTAAATTCAAAATTTTTCGAGAAAAGAACAATTTATATTGGGGATGCGGCCCATTCATTTCATCCAATAGCTGGTCAAGGCTGGAATTTAGGCATGAGTGATGTTGAGAATTTATTTAATTTAGTTAACGAATACCACTCTCTTGGTCTTGAATTAGGCGACAGTCACTTTTGCAAAAAATATAATAATGATAATTTCTATAATGCATTCCAGCTTTATCAAATTACCGATAAGCTAGACCTCATCTTTAAAATTCAAAATCCACTTTTTAATGTGGGTAGATCTTCAGGGATAAATTTAATCAATAAAAACAAAAGTATCAAAAATATTATTAGTGATTTTGCTATGGGCATCAATTAATTGATTTGCTTGAAAAATCCCCTACAAGCTCAAGTTCAATAACTGATAATAACTTTTTATAAAAATCTTCTAAGCTTAGAGTCTCCAACAAAAGCTGTTTGTCCTCATCTTTGAATGGAGAAACCATTGCAATGAATTTTATTATTTGTGAAATTTCAATTTTTTCAATCTCTTCTAAGCTTATATTTATATTTTTTAAATTGATATATTGTTTATATTTTTTTATCAAATCAACTTTTTGATTATTATTCAAAAAATCTACATCTTCATTTTTCGATAAAATTTCAGCATTTATTAACCTGAAACTATATTTTTTTTCTATTTCTTTAACTATTCTAAAACAATTTGTTCCTTGAAGACTAATTAGATATCTTCCATCATTTGTTTCACTAAAACTATGTATTTTGCCAATGCAACCTATTTTATATAATTCATTATTATTATTTTTTTGTATCATTCCAATATACCTATTCCTAGCAAGAGAATAATCAATCATTTCAATATATCTGTTTTCAAATATATTAAGTGGCAGGCTAGTTCCTGGAAATAAAACAGCGCCATTTAGTGGAAAAATAGGTAATTCCATTTACGAAAACATCACTTGAGAAAGTTTTTTTCTGTATTTAATTGTATAATCATTTGAATTCCCTAATACACCAAAAAACTCAACCATTTTATCTTTAACCTTATCTTTATTCTTAGGATAATTTTTTAGTAACAAGTTCATACTGTCTTCATAATTTTGCATTGAGAAATGTTTGTCTGCAATTTCTAAGACTAAATTAATATCCTCAGGATTTTGATTTAGTTTATTAATTAATTCTTGGATAGTAGGGCCTGACTGGTTATTTTTAATAATCTCCATTTTCTTAATAATTTGTTTAATCTCATCTTTATTTTGAGTTTCTTTTTCAAGTGATTGAATGAATGAATCTACCTCATCATATTGTTTCAATTCTATGAGACATTCTAAATAAAGGTTTATTGCTTGTGAGTCTTTTGGATTACTTGTAATAAATTCCAATAACATATCTCTTGCTTCATCAAATTTTTTTTCAGAAATTGAAACTTTAATTTGTTCATAAAATTCAGTAAAATCTTCTTCAATCTTTGAACCTAGACATTTTTCTAAAAATTCAATAACTTGTTTTTCTGGAAGAACACCTTGAAAAGCATTAACTATTTGCTTGTCTTTAAAAGCGTATACAGTAGGTATTGATTGTATTTTTAGTTGAGCTGCAATTTGTTGATTATCATCTATATTTATTTTTACTAAAGTTATTTTATCGCTAACATTTTTTATAACGTTTTCTAAAATTGGGGTCAATTGTTTACAAGGTCCGCACCAAGGTGCCCAAAAATCTACAACTATCAACTTATTTGCACTAGCTTCAACTACTTGCTCATTAAAATCAGTTTCATTAATTTCAATTATATTTGTGTTTTCATTCATAACGTTGCAACTACACTATAGCTTTCTAATGAAAAGATATTTATTTTTTTATTATTTTCAATGATGAAATTTATAAAGTCCTTAGTTTTAATTGAAATTGTTGTAGTATTTACAAGTGGGTGATAATTAATTATTTCACTTTTAACAAGTTTTTCATCTAAATAAAAATCTACAATATTCTCAATATCATTTAATAATGCGTAGGGTGAAACAGAACCAGGTTTGATCCCAAGATACTTTTCTAAATAAATCTCATTTGCAAAAGATAAATTTTTGGCATCAATTGATTTTGAAAAACGTTTTAAATCTACCCGTGCCTTTTCTTCACAACTAAATAAGAAAAAATTATCTTTTTTGTTTTTTAGAAAAAGATTTTTTGTATGAAAACCTTCAATTGATCCTCTTAAATTTTCAGAATCTTCAACCGTATATAGGGGTTGATGCTCATGAATTTGAAAATCTAACCCTTTTTTACTAAATAATTGTAATAAATCTGATTTTGTAAGCATAATTGCTCTTATTTTTAATAAGAAATAAGGTATTTAAATAAAAAAACTAAATTAACAATGAATAAAAAAGCAATAGTTATTGGAAGTGGTTTTGGTGGTATCGCCATAAGTTTAAGGTTAAAAAAACTTGGCTATGATACAACAATCATTGAAAAATTGAATGATATAGGCGGAAGAGCTAGAGTTTTTGAAGTAAATGGCTTTAAGCATGATGCGGGACCCACAGTTATTACAGCGCCTTTTTTGTTTGATGAGTTATTTAGTTTATTTGGTAAAAAGAGAGAAGATCATCTTAATTTTGTTCCACTAGAGCCATGGTATCGATATTACTTTCATGACGGTAAAACTTTTGATTATTGTTCTACAGTTGAAAAAACAAATTATGAAATAAGTAAATTTGATAAAAGAGATGTAAATGGATATTATAAACTGCTAAATCAATCAAAAAAAATATTCGATGTAGGCTTTACAAAATTAGCTGATAAACCATTTATTTCTTTTTTTAAAATGTTAGGAGTTATTCCTGACTTAATTATATTAAAAAGTTATCTAACTGTATCACAGCTTGTAAACAGTTATTTAAAAAATCCATATCTTAGAAAAGCATTTTCAATTCACCCACTTTTAGTTGGGGGTGATCCACATACAACAACATCAATATATGCTTTAATTCACTATTTAGAGAGAAAGTGGGGGGTATTTTTTTGTATGGGTGGAACGGGCAAAATAGTATCTGAGTTGAAAAAATTAATGATTGATAGTGGTATTAAAATTAAAACAAATACAGAAGCAAAAGAACTAATTGTTAAAAATAACAAGATAATAAAAATATTAACAAACAATGGAGAGATTAACAACATTGATTTGGTTGTTTGTAATGCTGATCCACCGATGGTTTATTCTAAACTTATAAAAAAAGAAAATTTTAAAAAACCTTTATTTAGACAAAGAAATTTGTTGTATTCAATGGGTCTTTTCGTCCTTTTTTTTGGTACAAAAAAAAAATACGATAATGTTGCTCACCATACTATTTGGATGACAGAGAGATTTAAATCGCTGCTTCATGATATTTTTAAAAATAAAATTTTAGCAGAAGATTTTTCTTTATATATTCATAGACCTACAGCGACAGATAAATCTTTTGCTCCAGAAGGGTGTGATAGTTTTTATGTATTATGTCCGGTGCCTAATTTACAAGGTAATGTTAATTGGAAAAATGAGTCTGAAAATCTCAAAAATAAAATTGTTAGAGAGCTGTCAAAAACAATCATGCCAGATTTAGAGAAGCATATAACTGAAGTTTTTTGGATGAATCCCAAAGATTTTAAAAATGACTACAACTCTATGCATGGCGCAGGGTTTTCCATAGCTCCCATATTTACGCAATCAGCTTGGTTCAGGTATCACAATAAAGATAAAAAAATTAAAAATCTCTATTTTTCTGCCGCAGGTTCACACCCAGGAGCAGGGATACCCGGCGTTCTTTCATCAGCTAAAGTTGTTGAAAATATAATAAAAGCTGAATTAGAGTGATAATGATCAATCTAGAGCTTAATTCAACTAATGATCTTAAAACAGAAGGTAAAAGTTTTTATTGGGCAAGTTTTTTTTTACCTAAACGCACAAGATTTAATGCAGGAACTCTTTATTCAATTTGTAGATATTTTGATGATATCGCTGATAAAAACAGTGAAAATAAAACAAATTATCTTAAAAATTCAATTAAGGAAATTAAGAATAACAAAAGCAATAAAATAAATATATTTCTCCAAAAAAACAAAATTAATAATTTAATCTTTATCGATTTAATCGAGGGATTAATTTTGGATCAGAAGAAAATTAAAATTCAAAATAAAGAGGAGCTAATAAAATACTCTTATCATGTTGCTGGGACAGTTGGATTAATGATGTCTAAAATTATAGGGGTAAAAAATGAAAAAGCAGATCAATCTGCAATAGATTTAGGCATTGGAATGCAATTAACGAATATTGCACGCGATGTTTATGAAGACTCAAAAATGAAAAGAATATATTTACCAGCCAACTGGATACCTAACATATCACTAAGTAATCTAATTAATTTTGATGAATTAAATTCAGAAAAAGATGAAAACATATACAATGCAATTCACGAAGTAATCAACCTAGCAGAAAAATTCTATAATAATGGTTTTGCTGGTTTAAAATATATCCCTTTCTCTTCAAGACTAGGAATATTTATTGCTGCTAATATTTACAGAGGTATTGGTATTAAAATAAAATTAAAGAAAAAAAAATATATTAGAGATAGAGTATATTTAAACCTATTTGAAAAAACATTAATTACTATGAAATCAATTTTACTTTTTATTTTTATACCTCTAATGAATTATCAGTATGAAAAAATAAGAAATAGACTCCCAAATGAAAATTTATAAAGCTGCAATTATTGGTCTAGGTCCTAGTGGTCTAGCAGTAAATAAAATTCTTTTCGGAGATAGTCCTAATGAAATTATTGCATTCGAAAATGAAGATATAAATAATAGAGATAATTTTTTTGGTTTCTGGTTAGTTGATTGGATGAAACCTTTTGAAAATATTATTGAAAAAAAATGGTACAAATGGACAATTGGTAACAAAAGCACTAACGTTACACATACAAGTGTTAACAGGCCTTATTGCATAATTAGTTTTAAAAAATGGAAAAACTACTGTTTAGAAACAAAAAATAAATTAGAAATAAAAAATTCAAAAGTTGTTCAATATTTTTCTGTCCAAAATTATTTCAAAATAATCACTGATGATAAAAAAGAATATTATGCTGAAAAAATATATGATTCGAGATCAATAAGAGAAAAAAAAAATGAACTATTACAACATTTTTTTGGAATTAATATACAAGCATCAGATAATACCTTTAATGAAAAGAAGTTAACTTTAATGCATTTTACAGAAGAAAATAATATTTTACATTTTATGTATATTTTACCTTTTAGCCACAATAAAGCTCTAGTTGAATCTACAGTATTTTCAAAAGAAGTTTTTCAAAACTCCTGGTATAGAAAAAAAATAAATGATTATTTAAATATTAAAAAAATTACAAAGTTTAAAGAAATAAGCTCAGAAAAAGGTGTAATACCTATGTTTTTTACAGAAGAAAAAAACTTACCTAATTCTAATATTTTCAATATTGGTATTAGAGGAGGAGCATGCAAGCCCTCAACAGGATATGCCTTTTCATTTCTTATAAAACAAATTCAACTTTTAAAAAATTCAAATAAAAATTATATAAATGTACATAAGTTTTTAGAAAGAAAAATGGATAAAATTTTTATTAATTTCTTAAAAAATAATAATGAAAATGGAAAATCTTTTATCAAGCTTGCATCTAATTTAACCGGAAATGAATTTCAAAGCTTTATGATGGGTGAGTCCAACTTACTAACAAAACTTAAAATTATTAAAAGCATGCCTAAGCTACCATTTGTAAAAGCATTATTTAAATAAAATGTTAGCCGATCTCACAATCTTAAATATAATTTCTTTTTTATTAATTTTTTTTATTGGTCTTCCACATGGCTCATTTGATGGTGCGGTCGCTTCATTAGTGGGATTTAGCAGTAGAGTTCAATTTTTACAATTTCTCTTTTACTACATTAGTTTATTTTTCCTAGTAATCTTATTTTGGTTATACTTTCCTATTATTGCATTAATTATTTTTATAATAATGACCATAGTTCACTTCGGATTATGCGATTGGACAAATTTTAAAATAAATAAATACAAATATCCTGTAAGCTTTACGTATGGAATGACTATTATTTTTGGAATTATATTTTTCAATGAAAAACAATCTTTTTTGATATTCGAATATCTGACAAATGACAATATTTACTATTTGCAAAAATATTTTTTTGTTCCATATGTTTTAACATTTATATCTATAATATATTTTATTTTTCTCTCTTTCTTCGAAAAGAAATTAAGAAAAGGAGTGATTGAAATTATATTTCTTTTGTTGATCTTTTATATTTTTGATCCACTTCTAAGTTTTGCTATTTATTTTTGTTTTTTTCATACCTATAAGCACCTAAAACACTTAATTAAAAATATTTATTTAAATTTAAACAATAAAAATTTTGTTATTTATTCAACATTAATTTTTACTGTAATTTCTTGGATTGGTGGCTTAGGAATAGTTTATTATTTGGCTCAAAATTTATCATTTTATGAGTCACTATTAAAAGTTATTTTTATTGGACTTGCTGCACTTACTCTTCCACATATGGTTCTTGTTGATATTGTTTATAGAAGAAGATTTAAGTAAATAAATTTCTCAAATATTGACTTATAAATTCAAAGTGGTAATTATCTAAATCAAGCGGGCGTAGCTCAGGGGTAGAGCGCAACCTTGCCAAGGTTGAAGTCGAGGGTTCGAATCCCTTCGCCCGCTCCAACGATTAAGCCATTTT
>MDTA01052080.1_pt1 | contig 11884 bp, 10 predicted proteins | sample 811151 | NCBI WGS metagenome assembly MDTA01 (sample SAMN05326648, study PRJNA326480) | marine metagenome | isolation source: seawater | place: Indian Ocean: South | collected 2010 | reverse complement strand
TGCCGCGGCTACTCTGGACGAAAGCGAGGGTTTATTGCGGCTGTCATGGGTTGGAACGGGTGTCTACACGTCGCACCTCGTGCTCGCCAATCATGCGTTGGATCGCTTCTCTGTTGACCACGTTTAACTGAAATTTCCAATGTCAGAGAGCTTCGTATTTCCAACGACCATCTCATTGCCGCTTGGCTATCGCTGTACCGTCGTGCCACCGCTCAGGCAAATCGAGCGACGTCTTGTCGTCAAGTCTGCCGACGTCACGCTATCCCACAAGGTGATCTGCGAAGGTGAAACGGTGCACGAGCGCTGTGTGAATCTACCATTTCGGCGCGGAAAATTTGCTGGAGAGATCCCGTCTCCGGCCGTTTTTGCCGACGGCGCGGATGAAGGACGCACGCAGCCGTCGTATCTGGAGATGGTAGTCGAATCTTCCGACGGCGCGGCCGTCTTCAGCCACAAGACGGTGTTTGGGCTCTATTCCGTCTATGCCAAGCACGGCAAGAAGAGTTTCCTTTCGGATAACGCCTACAAGTATGGCTCACCGCCTACAGTGTCGATGATGGCGCGTTTTCGTCGATTTGTAGATACCTATCCAGTTGTTCATCTGGACCGAAAGCGGGATCTGGGCGAGAGCCTAGTGTTCATTAATCCCTATCACAAGGCCATCGTGGCGAAAGCTGTGACCGACGATGGCCGGAGGCCGATCCGGTTGCGGATCCCGGCGAAGAGTGCGCGCTACATGCCCTTGAGTCAGTTACTCACGGACGATGAAAAAAACTGGTTTGGTCAGGTTCAGGTCACCGCGAACAATCGGGCTGTGATCTTTAACATCAAGCACTCTATGACCGACCCAATGGTAATTTCAGATCACGAGCATATGGATCCTTTTCGCGCTGACGTTACGCACATACCGGCTACGCTCGCGTTGCGCCGGAACATCTATCGTTGGCTAACCGGTCGAGGCTGAGGCTATGCGCGTCGTGACTTCTGGCTCGTACGGCGCCAGCAATCTGGACATGCGCATCCTTCCGCGTACGTAAAGATAGTAAGTCAACCCATACAGAGCTGAACGTCATGTCTACCGAGGCCGGTTTTGATTGGTTGAGGGCGCTGCCTGAATCCCCGTCGCCAAGTGTGTTCGACGCCGAACACGGTCTAGAACACGATGCAGTTCGGACTGCTTTGAAAGAACGTGGCTTTTGTGTCTTGCGTAACCTGCTATCGAACGAGACAGTCGATGCCGTTTCTAAATTGGCCGATCACTACCTTGCGCAGCCGGCGATTGCCGGTGGTCTGGGCTACTGGAAGGTCGACCATCCCAAAGTTGTCCTGAATGCCTTCATGCTTGGAGGCCCGACCTTACAGATTTTGCTGCACCCCGATGTCATTGCGATTATCGAAGGCCTCATGCAAAGCGAATGCATACTGGCTGACACCATGTTGAAACATGATTTTTCGACCCGCTATGACTATTTCCCTATTCATTCGGACTTTGCCGAGGGTTGGGCCAAAGCCCCAAACGTGAAACGCAAGCTCACCGCAGAGGACATGCGCGAGGTCGTTGGCGTCGGCGGAGCGTTCTACTTGCATGACACCGACGCAGGCGCGTTTTCCTATTGCGATGCAACGCACCTGCTGATGTCACCCAAGGGTCAGAATCTGTCCGGCTATTCTTCGCAGGAGCGCGCGGCAATTCTTGAGCGCAAGGTGCGGTGTGTGGGTCAACGGGGCGATCTCGTGCTTTTTGATGACCGAGGATTCCATGGTCCGGATTTTCCATCCTCAGCTGAACGCAGAGTTATCCTGATGGATTACTTCCGCGTCGACACCATAGGGCGGCTTCAAGTAACGCCCATGCCGATCTGGTCTACCGATATAGCAGCGCTGTCGCCCACGCAACTGCGTGTCGCTGGCGCCGGGGCTGACTACATGGTTCCTCCAATGGAACATTCACGGACGCGATTCAGAAAGAGCAAGCTCTATCCGGTCCTCGCATGGCTGGTCAAGAACGCGTACGTGAAAGACCACATTAAGAACAATATCAGGTCCCTGCTCAAGCGTGGCTAGTATTACAGCGCTCCCGTAGACACAACGGTCTTCCTGATGCACGCGGAAAAGTGCGCATTGAGATGCCGGCCTATTCTTGTGCCGATCCACTGCTTGAAGGGGAGGTCTAATATGGGTAACCCGCTAATGCGCCGGTGTGTCTCTGCGGCAGATTGACTACGGGCGCAAGTCCAGCGAACAGGGTAACGCGCAATTTCGTCCCTTCCCATATTGCGTGAAGGCTCTAAAGGCCAATAGCGAGGTTCCAGTCGAGGCTGTGCGCAGTGTGCGCCCTGGCTTTGGCGCTGCTCCCAAGTATCTATCAGACGTTATCGGTCGTCGTGTGTAAGTGGATGTTTCGGCCAATACCCCAGTGCGACTCGACGATCTTTATTAACCGGAGCGGCCTTCGCGCACTCACAACGAGGGCAGGAACTCTGTCGTGCGGACCCTTGTGCGGTCAGTCCCCGCCGGAGCGCGGCCGTAACCGGCTCCAGAGGTCGGGGCGTCGGTACTCGAGGACGATATCCTGCGTCCCGGGCGGAACCGGCACCGCCATGTGCACGAGGTTCGCCTCGATCACCGGCAGCTCGAGCCCTTTAGCATGGGCAACGAACCAGGGCACGTAGGCTCCATTGAACACAACTACGCCGCCGTGTGGGGCGTCGATTTTCGCGCGGAAGCCGCCTCCATCGGCGGACCAGGCCTTCACTGATAGCGGTGCGTTCGCGCTTTGGAGCGTATCGCGGTGGCGCTCCTCTACGACCAGAGTCCCCGGTCCGGCCTCCCGTCGCAGGACCTTGACCACTGCCGCAGGCGGCGCGCCGTCTGCCACGGTGACCACGCGGCGCGCTCCGAAGACTCGAGGATGGACGCCTTCGATCCGATAGACGTAAGCAGTACCAGGCTCGACCAGGCGTCCGGTCAGGTCGCGGAGCTTCTCCGAGAAGGCCATGCCATGGCGTGGCGGCCGGTCGCGGTCTGCGGGACCCGCGATCCGCTGGAGCAGCGCCGAACGCAACGGCACCATGCTTACAACGTATCCCGCGCCGGCGACGGCCGCCATGCGTAGGTCTATCAGCTCGTCGACCTCGACGTAGTCGCAGCACTTGTAGATCGAGTCGTCTTTTGTGTGGATACCGGGGTTGCCGTTACTAAGGTAGGGGAGGCCAGTGGTGATCGCGTCGCGCCAGAACACCTCAAGGTTGCGCGGAAGCATCAAACCGCTGCCGTCGAGTGTCGGCAGCCCATATCCGGCGGTGATGTTCGGGCGCAGGCGATGGGGCACGGTGACCACCCGGTGCGCGGTCCGGCGGTTGTACCAGTCCGGGTCGGCCAAGTTCTCGATCCGCGTGAGGAGAGCACCGCTGCCCTGGTCGAGGATCCGGACCACCATCAGCACCTTGTGCTGCGCGAGCATCGCGAGCGCGAGCCCAAATACTGCAGCCACGGCGGCTCGCGCTGGCCTTGCACGCTCGCTGGCACTACGCTCGAGCGCGGTTACAGCGCTGGCCCCCATCATTACGAGCAGCGTTCCGAGCCCGACCGCCAGGTAGTTCATGTTGTAGGACGTGAGAACATCGAGTCCAATCGCCTTCCATGGCACCTGGTAGAGCCAGGGGATGGCGAGCAGCGGCAGCACGAAGATCGCTGCAGCACGGGCGAGCGAGCGGCTTCGAGTCATCACAAGCGCGAAGGCTGTAAGTCCGATGATCACCGGACCGATGACTGGTGGTCCCTGCGCACCGGCATTAGCGTAGAAGCGAAGGGCCTTCTCGACCGCGTCGCCGCGCGCGGCATCCCACTCCGAGCGGTATCCGTGCGGAAAGTAGCTCGAGACGTCGTAGATCGTACCGGCCCACGAGAGCACCACTACCGAGACCAGCACCACCGCGGCTGCCACGTAGCGCCCCAGGTGCGCGGGCCAACGCACTAGCGCGACCCCGACGATTGCTAGACACAGGCCGGGGAGTCCGAGTATAGGCTGGTTGTCCGCCGCGAAGATGATCGCGGTGACCAGAACAGCGGCCCAGTAGTGCCGTCCACCGGTGCGGTGTAGCACCCATGCGATGAGTGGCAGCGCAACGAAGGTCAGACCAAACGAGAAACTGTAAGCGAGCATTGGGTAGAGCGCGTGCACGCCGGCAAAAAGGGCCGCGGTGACGCGGCTTGCGCCGACCACTCGGCGGATCAGCAAGTAGGCTCCGGTGACTGCGATGCAGGCAGCGAGGACCTTGTGCGCGGCAGCTGCAGCCCAGATCGGCATCGCACCTGCTAGCAGGAGCTGCAATGACACCGGCGCGCCGAAGAAGCCGAGCACTCCGGCGTTCGCGTCTATGCCGCCCGCCACGCCTGGGATGAACTCGGCGCCTTGCGCCTGCACCTGCGCCAGCTCCTTCGTAAGCGGGAGCAGGCGCACCATGTCCTCCTCCCAGCTTAGGTAGGAAAAGGGACCGCCGGCGAAGCCGTCGACCGTGATGAGCACGATCCACAGCACGCCTACCCAGGCAAGCGCGCGGGGCGTGGGTGATCGCCCTTCGAGCCGTAGCCGGTAGGCGAGGAGCGCCCCGGCCACGAGCGCGAGCCAGAATGCCGCTTCGACCCCAAGGTTGACTACGGTGCCCACTCGCGGCGCCTCAAAAGTAGTTGGTGATCCGGCTTCGAATTACATTTACGACCGCGGTCGAGGCGCTGCGCTCCTCCTCGAAATCGTAGCGCGACTCCCATGGCAGGCTTGTCACCGTCTCGACTGACTCGGCTATGTCTTCCGGGTCGAGACCGGCGACAATATGCGCGCCGGCCTCCACGGTCTCCGGACGCTCAGTGGTCTTACGTAGGCTAACGCACGGGGTTCGGTAAAAGAGCGATTCCTCGGGCGCGGTTCCCGAGTCCGAAATGATGCAAAAGGCGTCCATGGAGAGGCGGTTGTAGTCGAAGAACCCGAGCGGGTTCATCAACCGCACGTTCTTTGGAAGATCAAGGCCGGCCATCTTGCTTCGCGTACGTGGGTGAATTGGGTATATCACCTCCCTCCCGAATCGTTCGGCCACGATTCCGAGGGCGCTGATGATTGCCTCCAGTCCCTCCGGGCTATCCACGTTTTCGCTGCGGTGGGCGGTTACGAGCACATAGTCGCCAGCAGCCAGAGACAGGTCGTCCAGAATCGCGCTCTCGCGAATTCCCGACTCGAGGTGTCGGATCGTCTCGAAGGTTGGATTGACCGTGACAAAAATCTTTGATGGATGAATGCCCTCCCGGATGAGGTTCTCCCTGTGATATGCATTAAACGGTAGCAACACCTGCGACATGTGGTCGATCAGGATCCGGTTACGCTGCTCTGGCATGCGCACGTCGAACGCCCGCAGGCCCGCCTCCATATGGTAGACGGGCACTCCGTAGTGATTCGCGGGCATGCATGCGAGACCGCTGTAGGTGTCACCAAGGATCAGCAGGGCGTCGGGGCGCACTTGCGTGAGGATTTCCTCGGACTTACGGATGACGTCTGCGACCTCGAGCCCGTAGCTCGATGTGTCGATGTCGAGGTAGAAGTCCGGATCGCGAAGCCCGAGGTCGCGAAAAAAGAAATCCTTCAGCTCAGGCGTGAAATTCTGACCGGTATGCACCATGACGTGATCGAAGTTGAGCGCGTCGAGTTTCTTCAGCGTCGTGCACATCTTGATCATCTCCGGCCGCGTGCCGAACATCGATAACACTTTCATCACTGGACGAACTCCTCTAAATACCATTGCAGACCTCCATCTCAGTTCGGAGGCGTCGTTCGCACGTTCTCCGTGCAATCCCCACTTTCCGAATACCGCCGCACCGCGCCGTTTTAACGTGCGGAACCGACGCGTGTGTGCTCACGCATCGCTTCCAGTGCGGCGCGGATTGGCGCGCGTTTGCCGAGCCCGGGTATCTCGCCCCTGAACTGTGATTCGAGGATCCGAGTGCGCGGCTGCCCCGACTGAATCTGTCGCACCTCTATCGCACGTCCGTACGCGCGGTTGATCTCGACCAGCAGCGCGTGCTTTGAAAGCGGTTCGTTCGGAGCGAAGTGCAGCCAGGCCGACCGCGCGCGGACCGCATCGAACCTCTCCGGCTCAATCAGCTCGAGGCAGAGCCGAGACGCCTGGAGCGTAGTGGCTCCGTCCCAGATCTGGTCGTCGAAGCCGTCGAAAGGCTCGCCGTCGGCGCGCGCTAGGAAGTTCTCGAGCAGATGCCCACGTGGCGTTGTCTCCGGCCCGACGATCGAAAGTCGCACGTTGAGGACGTGATCGGCCACTACCTCACCGAGGCGCTTCGACGCCCCATAGTCGTCGCCTGCGTCAGGGGATTCACCCTCAAGATAAGGCGCCTCGCGGCCCGCGAACACACCGTCAGATGATATGTGCACAACGCGAGCGCCATAAGTTGCAGCAAGCGTTGCAACGCGCCGGGGAAACACCGCATTCGTCTCGAGCATGCGCGCAAATGACTCGGGATCGGAGGCACCGCGCGCGATATCACCGACGCAGTTGAAAACGACCTGCGCCGAGGGCAGTGACTCGAGAGACGACCTGTCGCGAGCGTCGAAGCCGCCGTCGCCGCGCCTGATCGCTGCCACGTCGACGCCAGCCTCGCGCAATGTTGCGACCAGCATTGACCCCAGCATACCGGAACTTCCGAGAACCAGCGCACTTGGGGTGGCTGGGGCCGCCAGTGGCACGGTTCAAAGGTCCTCTTCGCCCTGCGGGACCAGTGTTACGCGCACGTCAGGCAGCGGCACGATCATTCGGCCGCCGCCGCTGAGGAAGGCGCGGCACTTCTCGGCGATCTCGTTGAAGTAGGTCCAGGCGAAGACTATCAGGTAGTCGGGCGGGTCTTCCCGAAGGATCTCATTCGACCGGATCGGGAGGTGCGAGCCCGGCGTGTAGAAGCCTGCCTTGGCCGGTGCGTCGTCGATCATGTAGTCGAGGTGCTCGCTGCTAATGGCGCAGTATTGGATGATGGTATTCGCCCGCCCGGATGCGCCGTAGCCCGCGATCGTTTTGCCCTTAGCGCGGATGCGCCCGAGCAATTCCATGAGCTGGGCTCGGCGTTCGGCGATATTGGCCGCGAAGCTCTCGTAGGTCGACGCGCGGTCCAGCCCCGCGTCCAGCTCGGACTTGCGCAGCATAGCGACCCGCGGCGATGGCGCGGCGTGGGCTGCTGACCGGTGCCTGACGTAGAAGCGCATCGACCCGCCGTGGATCGGGATTGCTTTCACGTCGAAGACCTCCATATCGTGCCGCGCGAAGTGATTCTCTAGCGCAATCAGCGAGTAGTAGTAGAGATGCTCGTGGTAGACCATGTCGTATTGGTAGCCGTTAATCAGCTTCCCGAGATGGTGCACCTCAAAGATGAACACGCCGTTCTCGCCGAGCAGACGACGCACGCCTCGCGTCACCCCGAGGATATCGGGGATGTGGGCGTAGACGTTATTTGCAACGATCATGTCGGCTGGACCGAAGCGCACCTCGATTTCCTCCGCGAGCGACTCGTCGAAAAAGCCGTTGACGATGTTGAGCCGTGGATCGTTGATGGTGTTGACCACGTTGGTTGCAGGGTCGACGCCTACTACCGTTCGCACCCCCTGCTCCGCGAAGGGCCGCAGAAGGATCCCGTCGTTGCAGCCGATCTCGACTACCGTCGAATTCTGCGGATCCAGAAACCGCGAAGTCACTTCGGTCGAGTAGTCCACGAAGTGTTCGCGCAGGGTCGCAATGGCCGACGAAAAGTAGAAGTAGTCTCGAAAGAGCACATCGGGATCTACCACGTCAACCAATTGAACCGCGTAGCAATCTTCACAAAAGAAGAGTTCCAGCGGATAGCGCTGCTCCGCGTTGAGTGTGGAGTCGCGGAGGAAGCCGCCGGCGAGCGCGACCTCGCCGAAGTCCATGACAGACACCATCCGCGTACCCTCGCAGAACGCACAGACCGCAGGTTTCTCGCGCCGTTTTCCGGTCGCTGTCGGGTTCTTGCTCACTTGCGGAAGAGATACTTCGCGTAATCAAAGAAGACGCTTGGCGCCGGCACGAACTTGCTGCGCGAGCCCTCGATGCTACGCACGGTGAGCGTGTAAGGTACTTCGGCGAACGTCGCCCCAACCTTTTTGGCGAGGTACATTTCCTCAATGAGCATGCAGAAGCCCGTCTCCGAGCACTCAATCCGTTGCAGGAGGTCGCTCCGGATCGCGCGGAACCCGTTAGTATAATCGTGGATGGGCAGGCGCAGCATGATGCGGGCGAGCCGATTCCCAAGCCATGACACGAGTCGGCGCTGCCATGGCACGTTTACCGTCCTGCCGCCCTTCGAGTAGCGCGTCGCCTTGATCACGTCTGTGCCCTTGCGCATTTCCTCGTAGAAGGCCCCGATGTACTCCGGAGCCTGCGTAAGGTCGGCATCCATCACCAGCGCGTAGTCGAAGCCCTCGTCGTGCACGCGCCCAAATCCGGTCGTGCAGCTCGCGCCGTAGCCACGATTCGGGTCGTGGGTCTCGATCATGAGCTCGGAGTGACGCCGGGCCTGCGATGCGAGGATGGCGCCGGTGCCGTCATCGCTGCCGTCGTCGACCGCGACAATGCCGGTGCGCACCGGAAAGCGTGTCAGGAAGGCAGAGATCTGCTCGATACAGGGCTCCGCGTTGGCCGCTTCGTTGTACATCGGGAGGACGACACAGAATTTTGTTGCGGTGGAATCGCCATGTGAGTGGTCAGACCTGTTCAATGTCGATCTCTTCGGTAAGCGCGGTGCGCGATTGCCTGCGTGACGTGGCTGCTTCGACATCGCGAGAAGGGGAAGCGCAGGGGCGCTGACTGGTGAAGCAAGCTTAAGTGCGTTGTGCTCAAGATGTACTCATTGTCTCAACATCACGTCGCTAACGGCAATGGTGCCAAAGGATCCGATCGGCGGCCGATCTGAGGGACCGCGGGTCTATAGTTCCGCATCGGTGCTGCGAACTTGGTCGTGATCAGCGTTATTTGCACAATGGCTGAATTGCGCATAATCGCGCTTTTGAATCGCGCCCGGCTTTTTTGTTTGTTGGCGAATTGGCTCTATACCATCCCTGAGCGCTAGCCCTGTTGTCATGAGCGGTGCAAACTTCTCGAGGGCTAGCAGGAAATGGTCGCGCACGCTTCGGTTTACGTCAAGACTGCGCTTTTTCCCAAGAGCTCGGGTCTCGACGGGGCGATGGTCCCATAGGAATTCTCTGACCCTTAGGGAACTCGACGCCGCGCAATGACCGGTGCGTGGAATGGTCCTCGGGCGCTGACAACAAGTCGAATTTTGAGCGCGACGTCCCCGTTTTGTGGAATGTCGCGGCAGGCACGGCCTTTGCCATGGCGAGCGGCGGAAAGTCCTTCGCCGATGGCTATGAGAGTGGATTTGACGCCATATCGGTTTACACGTCGATTACGCCTGGCCACTGGTCTGGCCATGGCCTGCTATTGACTGCATGCCGCCAGTGGGTACAGTGTTCACGCTATGAACAGCCCTGACCGAGAAGACGCCATCACGTTGTCGATCCTCGAAGCGATCGATGAGCGGAGTGATCTTACCCAGCGAGGTCTGGCGCACCGAACAGGAGTTGCCTTGGGGTTGGCGAACTCCTACCTGAAGCGATGCGCGCGCAAAGGCTTGGTGAAAGTCCAGCAAGCCCCCGCCAACCGTTATCTCTATTATTTGACCCCGAGAGGGTTTGCCGAGAAAAGTCGCCTAACAGCGCAGTATTTGAGCTACTCGCTTCGGTTCTACGCCAAGGCTAGTGCTTCTTGCGATGAAGTGATGGAGCAGTTTGTGGCCGCCAACGTAGAGGAATTCGGTGTGCGCGGCTCGTCAGAACTAGGGGAGATTGCGATTCTCCGCGCGCGAGCGCGTGGCCTGGAGGTCGGCGAGGTTGTTGACCCTGCCTGTGCAGGTAGCAGTCTGGGTGGTCACACAGTTGTGGCGCAGAATTCGGACGCGCTGCCCGTAGAGCACTGGCTGGTAACGGACTTGCGCTCGCCACAGTCGACTTATGACGAATTGTGCGACAGCTTCGGACCCGAGAGCGTATTCGCGCCGTCGATTCTCGGCCTGCGGCTGCGCACCTAAGTCTCTCCGTCTAACATCACCCGCAGCACACTTTATGACAACAAACAAAGTAGCCCTGGTCGGCTGTGGCCGCTGGGGACGTAATTTGGGGCGTTGCCTCGCCCGTCTTGGTGCGCTCGACTCCGTTTGTGATGCATCTCCCGATGCGGCGGCCGCACTGGCGGCCGAGCACGCCGTGCCGGTGCGGTCGCTGGATGCTCTGGTTGCCGATGACTCCGTGACCGGCGTGGCCGTTGCAACGCCCGCTGTGACCCACGCGCAGGTAACGGAGCGCTGCCTGACTGCTGGCAAGCACGTGTTCGTCGAAAAGCCAATGGCGGTGAGCGTGGCGGACGCGGAAGCGAACCGGGACCTGGCCGAACGCGCCGGCGTCACATTGATGATAGGACATCTCCTGCAATATCACGCAGCCTTCATCCAACTAAGGCAAATGGTGAAGGAGGGCGCGATTGGTAGCCTTCGCTATGTGTACTCGAACCGTCTGGCGTTCGGTCAGATCCGAAGCGAAGAGAACTCCTTATGGAGTTTCGGACCGCACGATATTTCCATGATTCTGAGCCTCATGGGTGAACTGCCGAACACTATTTCTGCCGTCGGGGCCGCTCTCGTTCAGCCAGCAGTTGCCGATGTAACCACAACGCATCTTACGTTTCCCGAGCAGCGTTACGCACACGTGTTCGTTTCCTGGCTGCATCCGTACAAGGAGCAGAAGCTCGTGGTGGTCGGGGAATCGGGCATGCTCGAGTTCAATGACCAAAGAGACTGGGCTGACAAGGTTCTTCATTATCCGCATCAGGTGGATTGGCGCGGCGACATGCCAACTGCGTGCAGCGCTGAGGTTGAGGCGATACCAGTCGAGCCTAGTGAGCCACTCATGGACGAGATGCGGCACTTCGTTGAGTGCATTGACACTGGACGACGGCCGCGTACAGATGCCGAAGAGGGTATCGCTGTTTTGCGGGTCCTGAATGAAGCGCAGCGGGCGCTCGACTTGTCGTCACCACCGCACGTTCGGGCACCTGTCGAATGAGCGCGCCGATGGTGCACCCTACGGCGGTGGTGGACGACGACGTCACCATTGGGGCTGGCACCCGCGTCTGGCACTTCTGCCACGTGCTGTCCGATACCGTGATTGGGGAAGACTGCGTTTTGGGACAGAACGTGGTCGCGGGTCCGCATGTGCGCGTCGGTGATCGATGCAGGGTGCAAAACAACGTCAGCCTGTATGAGGGAGTGGAACTCGCAGAGGACGTGTTTTGCGGGCCGAGCTGCGTGTTTACCAACGTGCGCAATCCGCGTGCTTTTGTCAGCCGCAAGTCAGAGTTTCTTAAAACGCGCGTAGAGCAGGGAGCGACCATTGGTGCGAACGCCACCATTGTCTGCGGCGTGACCCTCGGCGCTTATTGTTTTATTGGTGCTGGCAGTGTCGTGACCCGCAACGTACCGGCGCATGCCCTGGTGTACGGGAACCCGGCGAAGCAACACGGCTGGATGTCGCACGAAGGCGAAAAGCTGGGTGACGATCTCATTTGCGCGAGGAGCGGGCGTCGCTACGCGCTGAAGGATGGGGTACTGATGGCGCTGAAATCCTGAGCAGGTAATCGCGTCAGCGGAGATATTCGTCGGCCCGTAGCAAGTCGGTTTCGCGGCCAACGTCCACCCAGTATTCGTGGATGGGAAAGGCGCCAACGCGCTGTCCCAGTTCGATGGCGCGGTGCAAAAGCTCCGG
>MDTA01001598.1_pt1 | contig 11885 bp, 11 predicted proteins | sample 811151 | NCBI WGS metagenome assembly MDTA01 (sample SAMN05326648, study PRJNA326480) | marine metagenome | isolation source: seawater | place: Indian Ocean: South | collected 2010 | reverse complement strand
CCGTCATGGGAATCTCCTCTCCATACCTCGTCTTGTTAAAGCTGCGCCGCCGACATGGCAACCAAGCCTTTACCTGTTCTCTCCTCCTGGCTAGGAGCGCCTGTCATTACTCCCGAGGAGCTTCCCATGCCAGTCGTCGATTTTCAGGGTTTTTGTGCCATGCTCGATGCCGCCAATGAGGCGCATTATGCTTATCCTGCAATCAACATATCAAGCATGACAACGGCCAATGCAGCGCTGGCTGGACTCGCCTCTGAAAAGAGTGATGGGATTTTACAAGTGAGTACGGGTGCAGGGCAATTTGCCAGTGGACTGCAGGTAAAAAATGCAGCCCACGGAGCCATCGCGTTGGCAGAGTATATTCACCGAGCCGCTGAAGACTACGATATCAACGTTGCGCTTCACACCGACCACTGCCACCCCGAGAAGGTTGATGGATTCTTGCGACCTCTGATCGCTGAAACAGTCGCTCGACGATCTCGGGGACAGAAAAACTTGTTCAACGGACACATGTTTGACGGCTCCGTCCTGCCTCTCAAGGAAAACTTGGCAGCATCTCAGGAACTGATGCGAATCTGCAAAGACAATGAGATGATCCTTGAGGTAGAGATTGGTGTCGTCGGCGGCGAAGAAGACGGTGTCGACAACTCCGGTCAGCCAGCTGAGAAACTCTACACGACGCCTGAAGATATGGTCGCAACATGGGAAGCTTTGGAGCCCATCGGCGGCCGTTATATGTTAGCCGCCACCTTTGGTAACGTTCATGGTGTTTACAAGCCGGGCCATGTGCAACTGAAGCCGTCCATTTTGCGGGATGGTCAAGTCGCCGTCGCTGAACGTTTTGGCGACCAAGCACGCTTTGATCTAGTCTTTCATGGCGGTTCCGGGAGCGGACTGGAAGAGATTCACGAGACACTGCATTATGGAGTGATCAAAATGAACATCGATACGGACACCCAGTATGCATTTACCCGACCCATCGTGGACCACATCATGACCAACTATTCAGGTGTGCTTAAAATCGACGGAGAAGTCGGCGTTAAAAAGGCTTATGATCCCCGTGCGTATCTCAAGAAAGGCGAGCAAGGGATGGCAGATCGAATTGCACAGGCGGCGAGAGACTTAAAATCCGCAGGCCGTAGTCTGGATCTGTGACCCCTGTTTCACGAACTCTATGCTTTCTGTCTCCGTGCGGTGCTTCCGAGAGTCGATGGACTCCCGGGCGCCCAAGACTGTGACCTCCAAGGATTTCTACGGCAACTGAAGCAAGAAGCCCCGCTGATCTTTAGAGTCGGCTTCTACCTTTCTGCTTGGGTACTCGTTCTTACGCCCATTTTAACCGTCTTCCGGCCTCTGCCTGCGTTTCTGCTTTCTAAGTCGAAGCTAGACGCCCATGTCATGAACCTCAGCCAGTCACGATTTTACGGGCTGCGCCAGTCGCTGCTTATGGTAAAAACAGTGGCTGGGATGTGCTGGGGTGCCGATCCAAACGTTCGTAAAGCGCTCGGGCTCGAACCCTATGGTAAAGATCCTGGGTCCTGGAGAACGGATTGACTCACTATGCGTTTCAGTCGAGCCCCGAATGCCTCGAGATCGAGGTGGATTACGTGGTGGTCGGCAGTGGTGCAGGAGGCGGAAGCGCTGCCGTAACCCTGGCTCGAGGGGGCCGGTCAGTCGCCGTTGTTGAGGCCGGTGCCTGGCGTGATCCCGAGGATTATCCATTTACACTTTACGGCGCATTTCGAGACCTCTTTGACGGTTGGGGTGCATCGGTCACCATGGGCCGAGCGCTCTCTCCAGTTTTACAGGCTCGTACAATGGGTGGCACCACCGTCATCAACTCAGCCATTGTCGTCAGAACCCCGGGCGATATTTTTGATTTGTGGGTGGACCAAGTCGGACTCAACGATCCGACGATGGCGAAATCGGTTTGGACATACCAAGACCAAATTGAAGCGGAACTCTCCGTGTGTCCTGTTCCAAGTGAAGCCTTGGGCCGAAGCAACGAACTCGCTCTCCAAGCCGCAGAAAACTTAGGCATCGAGCGCCATGTAATTCGACGAAATGTCAAAGGTTGCATCGGTCATGCGCAGTGTCTTCAGGGCTGCCGAGCTGGTCGCAAACAAAGTACGAATGTCACTTGGATCCCGGAAGTCAGAAGACGTGGCGGCACAGTACTGAGTTGTGCTCCAGTGACTCGACTGATGCACAAAAAAGGGCATGTAAGAGGCGTCGAGGGACGCTTTATCCACCCGCAAACCGGAAAAAAGGGGAGCCGCTTTAAAGTTCGCTCTCGACGAGCCGTCATCGTCGCAGCATCCGTAACGCACAGCCCGATGATCTTGTGGCGAAGTGGTCTAAAGTCACCAGCTCTTGGCAAAGGATTCCGAGCCCACCCAGGCACAGCCACGCTGGGGTCATTCGATGCGCCTGTTGATATGACCTTTGGCGCAACTCAAGGCATGGCTTCGACCCATTTCCGTAACGAGCCTGGACTCAAACTCGAAACGTTAAACATGCCCCTTGAACTCATCGCAGGTCGACTTTCTGGAGCAGGAACAACCCTGATGCAGCGAGTCAGAGAATACCGTCATCTTGCCCTTTGGGTGGCAGCTGTACGTGCTCAAAGTGTGGGGTCTATACGTCCTGGTTTCGGTGGAAAACCCCAGGTGTTTTATACGATGAACCGTGAGGATATGATTCGTTTGCGGGAAGGATCCATCCAGTTGGCTCGGCTCTTTTTCTCAGTCGGTGCGAAGGCGATCATGCCGGGAGTTCATGGTTTGCCCTACGCCCTCGGCCCCGACCAACTGCATCAATTAGAAAATGCGCCTCTTGACCCTCGAGCTTGGACCAGTATCCTGACCCATCTTTTCGGCGGATGCACGATGGGCGCTGATCCCCGCAGTAGTGTCTGTGATTTCGATGGTAAGGTTTATGGCACCGAGGGGCTCTACGTGGCTGATGCCTCCATTATCCCTTCGGTCCTAGGCGTCAATCCGCAACACACCATCATGGCACTCGCCCGCAGAATATCGACCCGATTAATGGAGCAAAACGAATGAGTCACCTCGCAAACCTTATCAATGGAGACGCTCCAGCAAAAACCATTGGGGATCACCTCGTTTCTCTCTCCGTCGACGACCGAACCGACGAAGTTCGATCTCTGAGTCGGAAAGCGGTCGGAGATTTGTATCGAAAGATGACGGGACAACGCCCGATGACACTCGACGACTTCGTTCCTCCATCGCTGCCTTCAGATGCACGAATTCCCCACTTGGGAATCAATACACTTCCTGTTTTTCGGACCTTCGAAAAACACTTCACCCGGGCTACAAACCGGGAGGATGAGTTGTGGGGATACAACAAACAACAGAATCAATGGATTACGGGTCCGGGCTACTTTGTGGTTCATCCAGCCGAAGAGGGCAGTGAACTCTTCATCGATTACAGGGCGGTTCCCGGCGAGGACATCCCCGGATGGCCCAAGCGACAGCCCAACGAGGTTGGGGTGTCAAAGCTTGTGTATGCAGGCATGCAGGACGACATGCGTTTCATTTGCGATGGCGTCTGCGTGGGGAAGGCGCGCAAAGGCAACAAGGACTTAGGGCAATACTTCGTCCTGGTTCGAGGTGAAGCCTATTAGGTCAACCGAGTCGGTTCCCGGTCGCCGGTTGACAACTTCTCTCTAAACCAAGGTCAACCCGCACGGCAGTCCCCCTCGCAATCTGACTTTCGAGGTGGATCTCTCCGCCCATCTGCCGGACAAGTTCTCCGCAAAAAGCCAGCCCAAGCCCAACGCCATCGAAACGTCTCTCTAATCCCTCATCGGCTTGGGCAAATGCTCCAAAGATCCGAGATTGATCATGATCCTCGATACCAACTCCTGTATCTTCAACTTCAAACCGTAAGATGATCTTCGAGGAGTCTTTCTGAGTATAGGCTCGGAGTCGGAAGAGCACTTGACCCTCAAGTGTGAACTTTGCGCTGTTGGCGATCAGATTGATGAGGACTTGGCGCAATCGCTCCTCATCTCCCTGAACAACTAAATCCTCTGCCACATCGACATCGACCAAAAATCTTAACCCTGCAGACTCCGTCAAACGGTGTCCTTGCTCGAGAACATCATGAAGCATTGGGCCGAGATGGACTGGTGCCCACTGCAAGGTCACTTCACCCCGTGTGAGACGTTCGAAATCCACCAGTTGAGACAGTGTGCTCTTTAAACGTTCCGACGCAGTGTCAAACAGAGCGATCAGTCGATGGGTGTCGCCATCGAGCGTATACTCATCAAGTCGACTTCGTAGCGTCACCATCTCAAGCATCGGCTTCTGGAGTTCAGCGCTAACCCCTGCCAGGAACTGTTGTCGAGAACGCAACTCATCCATTTCGACTTGATCGGAGGCAGTCATCCGCCGCAGATCCGATGCCAGGGCGAGTTCGGCACTCATCACAAAGGTGACTGCAAGAATCACATTACCAAAACCGCTTAAAAAGGGTGTTTCGAGAGCTCCCGACGCCACCTGACTGTCGTGGATGATAATGAGCAAATTGATCCCATAGCCGTACATCACTGGGAGTAAATGTCGAGTCGAGGGCGCTGTGACCGGACGTAAAGCCAGCCAGGTAACAACGCCGTAGAAGATCGTCCATACCACCAAGAGCGTACCAGCCCAGGGTTTCAACCGAGCGTCAAAGATGTAGGCATCAACGCCTGTCGGCTTTCGAAGAACCATTTCGTCGATCCCCCAGAAACAGGCGAGGATAACGGTCAAAACGATACCGAAGACACCCAATTTTGCGAGAATGCCAGAAGGACGCTCAACGAATCGAAGAACGGTTTCAAAGGCGACGGGAAAAAATATACCCGTGGGAAAGACGACGAGAATATAGAAAATCTCCGCAATCTCGGCCGTTTGTGCGGTGTAGAAGAACAAAGCCATCAGTTGCTTAAAGATGGCGAGGGCTAGGGTCCATTGCAGGTAGGTAGCCCACGCAGGTCGATTCTCCGTGATTCTTAGAAGTGAACTCACGCGCCAGGTTAATGCTGCGGTGAGACCGAGTGACCAAAGAACATTGACAGCGATAATGTTCATGATGACTCGTCCAAATCTGCCAGCAACTGATTGAGTGAGCTCCCCGCACTTTCACACTGTTGACGCAAGTTGAGCATCAACGCTTCGATCTGGTCCTCGCTCAAATTCCCCGCGCCCATTTGCAGTTGGCCGGCTGTCGAAGCGGCTTCGTTTAAGCCCATGCTTAGGCAGCCACCACGTTGGCGATGGGCTAAAGAACCGACTTCACGCCAATCCCGACGGCGAATCGCCTCCGTCAACTGGGCATCGGCGACCCGCCACGTCTCACTAAACTCCTCAACTAATTCTTTGGCTAATGAAAGGTCATCGCCAACTAAATCGAGCACAAACTGACTTGAAAGAAGGTGCTCCTTTTCAGCGAAATGGGACGGACTGAGGCTTTGGGCATTCTCGATACCCAGGATCTGGAAAACCCTGTGCCGGGTGTAGGGCTTTGAAAGATAGGATTCGAACCCCGAAGCATAAGCGGAAGCGACAAGCTCGGGTCGCTGATCGGCACTCCAGGCAACAAGTCGCGGGATTGGGGTTGCGCCGAAATTGCGCCAGTCTTTCTGGAGGGAATCCGCAACCTCTAATCCGGTCATACCGGGCATATGTAGATCGATTAAAATCGCGTCAAACCATTGCTGAGAAGCGATTCTGAGTGCCACGTCACCACTCTCTGCCTCCCAAACTTCGCAGCCGACAGGTTCAAGCAGAAGGCGTAGCACCCTTCGGTTCATCGCATGATCATCCACAAGTAGTACTTTTCGAGCTCGGTTCTTTCGGGTCATGAGGTCGGACTCATGTGTCGCTTTAAGTTCGACAATGCCCGCAACACTCGGAAGTCGAAATTCTGCCGAAACGGCAACCGATCCGTCTACACCGGGGTGGACCGTTAACTGAATCCCAAGAATCTGAAACAATCGCTCTGCGATGGTTAAAGAGCGGAGCGGCTTTATTTCCCCCTTGAAATCATGCTCGGATAAGATCCTTTCGGCGTTCATCTGAAAGGTCACTTTGACCCGATCATCGACCAAGGTTTCTGCTTTAACCTCTCCCTGAACGCAGCCCTGCCCCAACCGGGACTCCAACTCATAGTGCAAAAAATTGAGCGCCTGGCGCAACCTTCGTTCATCGCCCACAACGACTTGACTCAAGGGGCTGCTTCGGGACCAACGAACCGAGGAATCCCCTCGATCATCCGCCGCTCTAAAGAGTCCATCGAGAGGGAATGGCTTCTCGTCCACTACCTGACGGTTCGCAACAAACCTTTCGACGGTGACGACACCATCGATAAGATAAGACAATCGTCTTGCAGCCCAACCCATTCGGGTCACCAACTCGGACGAATCTCCTCTTTGAAGTCGATCCTTTAACGCCTCCTGGATGCCCATGATGTTGGTCAGGGGCGTCCTAAGTTCATGACCTACCATGGCAAAAATACGAGATTGGGCATCGATCGGCCTCCTCGCTGCCTGGGTTCTAATCGATCGCTGTACGAACTCTCGACTCAAGGTCCCCTCTGCGATCAGCATGATAGCGATCAGCGAAAGAGACTGGACCCAACCGGTCGTAAATACGCCTGCCGCCCCAGTCTGTTGAATGAGAAACGCATCGAAACAACAACTCAGGCAAACAGACCAGCAGGCGAGCATGCAGCCCCAAACCATGGACTGTCGCCCCTGAATGCGGCTGCCTTTCCTGCTGTAGAGGGCGAGTAGAAAAGACCCGACAATGTAGGGGATCGTAAGCAGCACGGCGTTGGGTAAAATTCGCGTACCGTAACCGGTATCGAATCTTAAAAATAGAACGGAAATGAGAGGAATGACGGTCGCCACGACAAAGAAGGAAAATATTTTTGATCGCAGGGGCGACTCGACGAATTCAAACATCAAAGAGAGGCAGGAGACGGCGAAAAGACTGACCAACAGAATGATGACCGGAATGACCCAGACGGCGAGGTAGTCACTGGACCAAATGTGTCGGTAGACCAGGATACCCATCCGAGCCATGGTCAACCCACAGCAAACATAGAGCCAAGGAATCCACTGGCGACCACTTCCTGAGGCTGTCACCAAAGATCGGAGCCGCCAAGCCGCGCCGACGAGGATGACAATCAACCAGCCTGCACTGAGCAACTCAGGATTCAAGTCTTCCATCCTTCGACCAGGACTGGCCGCAACGCCCTGTTTCTGGCATGAACTGCACGAGAGGAGAAGGTGCCGTGGAATGGCTGGTGGTCCTGAGCAGCGTCCTTGTTGCCATCCTCTATGGTTACACCAAACTGACCATGCCTACTGGGCGCTATGGAGAACTTCCAACCGGCCCTCTGCGTGGAGGTCGCGGTGTACTGATTGGCGCTGTCTGGGGAGCCTGCGTGGTCTTATGGTTACTGGACTCAGCGGCCCCCTCTGAAACCGCCCGTTTACAACGGCAGGAGGACCGGAAAGAGGCGGTCCGAAAAGTCGATCAACTGGCCGCCCAAGTGGTCTCAGAACTCGAAGCAAAAAGGGAAGAAGAACTGAAGGCACGGCACCAAAAAAAGATCGATGATGAAGTGCGTCGAGCAGAAGAGAGTCGCCGGGCAAAACGGGCAACAGAAGCAAAACCCGAGGAGTTGGGTACGGTGCAACTTCCCGCAGCGTTGAAGGGCCCTTGCATGGAGCTACAAGGCTGTGTTTGTGGGATGGCTCGTCAGTTTCACGACAACTTCATCTTGGCGCGCAGGTATCGAAAATGGTGTCGAGATGTTCCCCGACTCCGAGGCGAATGGGCTTGCAAAGGCCAACTAGAAATTGTGGCTGAAGATCTCCGTCGCAATCAGTTCTTACTGGCTGAAAAAGGACTAAGCTTCCCCGTGGTGTGTCCGCTGGATCGGAACACTCCTTGATCGATGACGCTTGGGATGACCTCGTCAACGCAGAGATTTATGCCGAGTTTACTGAAACCTGGTCTGTTTATCACTTTCTGAATCAAACCCTGGCTGATGCGGTCTTTGCGAAGAAGCCAGCGTGGGCGAATCTTCATATCCTCGACCTTGCTTGTGGTTCTGGGGCGACAACACAAGCCCTGCTGCGCCATCTCGGACCTCAGGGGGAAATTCATTGTGTCGACCGTGCTGCTGCCATGGTTGCAGTGGCCCGTGAGCTCATCGAAGATCCACGGGTCACTTTTGAAGTCTGCGCCGCCGAGGAACTACACCTCCGAAAGCATACTGACTTCGATACCGTCGTTTGCAACGCTGCCTTCTGGCATTTTCAAGGCAATCCATTGGCGCAGGTGGCAAAACGACTTCGACCGAATGGGTCACTTTATTTCACCGTCCCGGCAAACTATGTGCGGGGGTTACCCGTCGAAGGGCATCCATTGCAGGCGGCGATCACGCGAGTCCTTACCGAAAGCCATTCTGACCTCCCCGCCGGTGTCCGGGACATCGACCCAGACGCCTTGGATGCTGAAGCCACTTCGATTGGTTTCGAGCCCGGTCAATGGACCCCTTTGGTCTACGAAAGCACTCAAGCGGAGTTTGTCGCTCTGTTGAAAATTCCAGCGATGAGCGAATGGATTGCTCCAGGCCTTAACCGGCAACAAAGAGATGCACTGATCAACCAGGCAAGCCGTCACCTCGATCCAAACGAGCCGGTTACAGTGAATTGGTTTGTGGTGCGTTTTCGCCGCTTCTCTGACGCAGACTGAACAGTCTTAAACTCTTTCCAGAATCACTGACACAAACCGCCGCTGCGACGAGTGCGACCCACAAAGCCAAACCGTCGGGAGCGATGGCATACCGTAACCCGTACAGTAAACCAGCTAACAGACTGGCAAAACGCGTCCATAAGCCGAAGGCGAGCAAGGCTCCAGCGCCCCCTTCAATCCCTAGAATTATTCCGAGCGCTCTTTCCGGATACGCTTCACCTAAGATCAATAATTCGCTGATCCAAGCTTCTTCGACTCCGAGGCTTAGCCAGTGGTTCAAAAGTTCCAAGAAGCGATCTGTCGAGACCCCTGCCCGAATCTTCACCCAAAGGGACTCCAGCAGTAGGTAAGAAAGACAACCTCTTAAAAAGACGACTGCTGTTCGATCTCTTCGATTCACGAGTCGCCCCCTTGCTCTAAATTCTGTTTACCCTCTTGTTTCGAAAGCAGCCATTTCTGTTCACCAAACACAGGCTTTTCCTGGCGCAATAGCAATGGCAGAGGAGGGCATGCGCAATCGACTCCAACGCAGCCATGCAGTGCGTTCCGCTGTTCGACGAGCCTTAACATCCCGAGGTTTAATAGAAGTCGTCACGCCCATCTCGACGCTCGCACCCGGAGGCGAACCCTATCTTGAAGCCCCCTCCGTCGAGCTTACACCCCTGGGTGGCAATGCCCGCCGTCTCTATCTGCGAACAAGCCCTGAAGTTTGGCATAAACGCCTCTTGTCTGAAGGGTCAGGACCTATTTTTGAGATTGCTCCGTGCTTCCGGGACCATGAAGCGGGTCCATGGCATGATCTCGAATTCGAAATGGTGGAATGGTACCGACCTGGCGCCACACTCGTGACCCTGCAAGAGGACTGCAGTGCGCTCATCGAGGCAGCCTACGCGGCGGTGAATAAGCCGAAGGATTTCCGTATCAACCATCGCCGCGTCAATGATCTGTTCCACGAATTCATCGGCATTGAAATTGACCCTGAAGAGCCCAGTCACCACTTTGCCATCAGGCTGCAGAAGCAAGGAATCCCAGTGCGGGATGGAGAATCATGGGATGAATTGTTCTACTTTGCCTGGGTTGAAGTTATTGAACCGAAGCTTAAACCTCTCGGCATGCTCTTCGTCTCGGGCTTTCCAGCGAGCCAAGCTGCGATGGCAAAGCTAGAAGATGATGACCCCAGATATGCGGAACGCTTCGAACTCTATTTGCACGGTATTGAGTTGGCGAATGCCTTTGCCGAGTTAACCGATGGAAGCATCCTTAGAGCGCGTTATCAACGCTGGCAGAAACAACGAATCCGGATGGATCTGAAACCCTATCCGGAAGATGCAGCATTTTTCACGGCTGTCGACACCATGCCACCGACGGTTGGAATCGCTTTAGGCCTCGATCGACTGACAGCTCTTGCCATCGATGCCACGGATCTAGCCGATGTGAAGGCGGTCCACCTTGGCCGACTATTGGGGGGGGCCTCGTGAAGCTAAAATCAAAAACAGCAAGGCGCCTGAGGCACCACACCAACCCCTTCACCTTTCGTGAAGAGGACCTCGTTCTTCCGAACTGGGATCAACTTCTCGGTGGACCTCCAGAGGAGGCCGATATCGGTATTGGCTTGGGCGACTTTCTTGCCGAGTATGCTTCTTTGCACCCTGGAGTGCGACTGGTAGGCATGGAGGTTCGCTCTGCATTCTGCGCTGAAGCGCGCCTGCGACTCAAAGAACAACAACTCAGCAACGCGGCCGTCATCCATGTGGATGCCACACGCTATTTAACCCGTGTACTTCCCCCCAACGTACTGCGCCGTGTTTTCATTAGCTTCCCTGATCCCTGGTTCAAAAAGCGTCATGCCAAACGACGCCTGGTCAATGACGACTTCGTCAAACAACTGCATCAGGTCATGGCGACGAACAGCGAACTCTTTGTCCAAACAGACCAAGAGCACCTAGCGATGGAAATACCTGCTCGCCTGGAAGCCACTGGTTACTTTCGTAACCGGATGGGCTCGGGTCATGAAGTAGCGGAACCCATCACAGAAGCCCGAACGGAACGTGAGCGCTTTTACCTGAAGCGAGGCTGGAAGATTTGGCGTTACTTGTTTGACCGGATCGATGCACCTCGAAGCCACGACAAAAAATAGAAAATGCGGTGCGAACACCGCATTTCAATCGTGGAGGCGTTGACCGGATTCGAACCGGTGAATCACGGTTTTGCAGACCGTTCCCTTAGACCGCTTGGGTACAACGCCGAAGCGACCTGCTGATAGGGGCTGGGTGAGACCGGGTCAAGCGTGTTAGCAGGGAATACGCTAAGAGGACCTATGGCAGATTGGAGGACGCATGAAACCAAGCATTCGTCATGATTGGTCGGTGAAAGAGGTTGAAGCCCTTTTCGCTTTACCATTCCACGAACTGAGTTTCCGAGCGCAAGAGGCTCACCGAATGTTTCAGCCAGTCGGTAAAGTTCAACTCTGCACACTCTCCAACATCAAGAGCGGCGGATGTCCCGAAGATTGTGCGTACTGCCCGCAGTCAGCACGGCACAATACAGGCTTACAGCCCGAACGCCTGATCGAAAGAGAGGTCGTTCTAGAACAAGCATTACTTGCCAAAGACAATGGCAGTACTCGATTTTGCATGGGTGCGGCTTGGCGTGAAGTTCGTAACAACAAAGACTTCGACGAAGTGGTCGAGATGGTTCGTGATGTCGGCGCCATCGGCCTTGAAGTCTGTTGCACCCTCGGCATGCTCAGTGAGTATCAAGCTCAACGGTTAGCGGATGCTGGACTGACGGCCTACAATCACAACATCGATACCTCGCCGGAGCATTACGCGGAGATCATCTCGACTCGAGGCTTTGAAGACCGCCTTCGTACCATCGAAAATGTTCGCAACGCTGGGATCCAAGTCTGTAGTGGCGGCATCATAGGTATGGGCGAAAAGCGATGGGACCGTGCACGAATGCTTCAAGTGCTCGCAAACATGGACCCCCACCCGGAAAGTGTTCCCATCAACAGCCTCGTCCAAGTGGAGGGAACCCCCCTTGAGAACGAGGAAGATGTCAGCGTTTGGGATTTTCTGCGCATGCTTGCAGTGGCCCGTGTGCTGATGCCGG
>MDTA01088675.1_pt1 | contig 11886 bp, 12 predicted proteins | sample 811151 | NCBI WGS metagenome assembly MDTA01 (sample SAMN05326648, study PRJNA326480) | marine metagenome | isolation source: seawater | place: Indian Ocean: South | collected 2010 | reverse complement strand
ATTTATATTAATTATTAATATTCTTTGTGTATTATTTACTTATAACTTTCTTTTCAATAATGAAATAAATAATAATTTTTTATTGGAGAGGGAGAGTATATTTTCTTTTTATTTTGGCTGTATCATGATTTACATTTTAGGTTTATACGATGATAAATTTAATCTTAAACCAAATATAAAATTTTTTTTTCTTACTTTGATTATTCTTTTAATCGTTCTAATCGATAATAACTTAATTATTGAGAGTTTATATTTTAAAAGTATAAATTTTCATACTACGCTTGATAACTTTTCTATTTTTTTTACAATTCTTTGTTTCTTGCTCTTTTTAAATGCAATCAACATGTTTGATGGCATTAATATGCAAGTACCATTATACGGAATAATACTATCTGGTATTCTCATATATTTAGGTACATATCCTGAATATTTAATTCTCTTAACTATTTGTTTATTATTTATTCTTATTCTAAATGGTAAAAACATCTTGTTTTTAGGAGACAGTGGATCACTTCTCTTAGGATATATTATTTCATTTTTTGTAATAAAATCTCATAATAATTTATCAAATATTTTGCCAGAAGAGATATTTCTTTTAATGATCATTCCTGGCATTGATATGCTTAGGCTTTTTATTAAACGCTTATTAAAAAATAAGAACCCTTTCATGCCTGATAACGATCACTTACATCATTTACTAGTATCAAAATTTAGTAATGTAACTACTATGATTTTTATTCAACTAGCAATAATAGCTCCAATTGCCTTTTATTTTTTTGTATTATCTAATATAGAAATCAGCATAATAATTTCACTCATAATTTATTTTATAATGTTAATTGATATAAGATGGCTAAAAAAATAGTTTTGACAGGTGGCGCAGGCTATATAGGTTCACATATTTTTATCTCATTAGTGGAAAAGGGGTATGAGCCCATTATCATTGATAATTTCACAAATAGTAATGAAGCAGTTATTCAGAAAATAGAATTAATTACAAATAAAAAAATTAATTTTTATAAATGTGATGTCACTAATAATATGGATGAATTATTTAAAAATGAAAATGTATTTGGTGTAATTCACTTAGCTGCATATAAATCTATTCCAAATTCTTTAAGTAGTCCTCTTGAGTATTTTTATAATAATGTAAATGGTCTAATCAGTATTTTACAAGCAATGAAAAATAATCAATGTGATAGAATTATTTTTAGTAGTAGTTGCAGCATATATAATAATAATAGCAACACACCAGTTACTGAGGAATGCCAAATAAAAGGAAATAATCCCTATTCATTAAGTAAAATAATGTGTGAAGAAATTTTAAATCAAACAGCTTTTTCTGATCCTAATTTTAGATATATGTCATTAAGATATTTTAATCCCGTAGGAGCCCACAAAAGTGGATTAATTGGGGAAAATGTTGACAGTGAGGAAAGCAATCTAATGAATGAAATATGTAAAGTTGCGATTAAAAAAAAGAAAAAACTATCAATTTTCGGGAATGACTACAATACTCACGATGGAACATGTGTTAGAGATTTTATTCATATTGATGATTTAGTTTTAGGTCACATAGCTGCTCTAGAAAGTTTATCTCATTTAGGTAAAAATATGTGTATAAATTTAGGTACAGGAAATGGTTATAGTATTCTCGATTTGGTTAAAACATTTGAAAAGGTAAATGATATTACAATTCCTTTTGAATTTTGTGAGAGAAGAAAGGGAGATATTGAGCAAATATATGCTAACACAAAACTTGCTGAGAAATTGCTTAAGTGGAAGTCTAAAAAGAGTCTTGAAGATATGTGTTTATCTTCATGGCATAGAGTTAAAAAAACAAACAGTTAGCTTTTATAATTTTTTCTGTTTTTCATAGTCATGGTCCATCATTTCCTTTACTAATTCAGTGAAACTTATGCTAGGTTTCCAACCAAGCAACTTTCTTGCTTTATAAGAATCGCCTTTTAGATTATTAACATCATTAGGTCTGAAATATTTTTTACTAACTCTTACAATGCATTTGCCAGTTTTTAGGTCAATACCTTTTTCATTTAACCCCTTTCCAGACCACTTAATGCGTATACCAATGTGTCTTGCAGCTATCTCAACAAAATTTCTTACAGAATACTTTTTGTCTGAGGAAATTACATAATCATCAGGATATTTTTGCTGTAACATCATCCATTGCATTTTGACAACATCTTTTGCGTGAGACCAATCTCTCATTGCATTTAGGTTACCAAGATATAGACATTTTTGCTTTCCTAGCTTTATTCTTGATAAGCCTAATGTAATCTTTCTTGTTACAAACGTTTCGCCTCTTCTGGGACTTTCATGATTAAATAATATGCCACAACATGCAAAGATTCCATATGCTTCTCTGTAATTTATTGTTATCCAGTGAGCATATAGTTTAGCTGTAGCATATGGACTGCTAGGTCTAAAGGGAGTAATTTCATTTTGTTTTTTTTCAATATTATCACCATATAACTCAGATGTTGAGGCTTGATAGAATTTACATTTTTTTTCTAATTTAAGTATTCGAATAGCTTCTAGTATTCTAAGTGTTCCTAAAGCATCTGAATTTGCAGTGTACTCTGGCTCCTCAAATGAAACAGCGACGTGAGATTGAGCTCCTAAATTATAGATCTCATCTGGTTTAATCTGACTAATAATATTAAACAATGAACTTGAGTCAGTAAGATCTCCATAATGCAATTTAAAGTTACTATTTTTATTTTCTAAAGTATCTTTATACAAATGATCAATTCTATCAGTATTAATCAGTGAAGTTCTTCTTTTTATTCCATGAACAATATATTTTTTTTCCAATAAAAACTCTGCAAGATATGAACCATCCTGACCAGTAATGCCGGTAATTAGTGCAATCTTTTTACTCTTCATAAAAATGACCTTGTTTTTTAGAGATTTACATATAAACTCATTAATTTCAATAGATTAAGAATATAATTCAATTTTCAAGTGATAGATACAACCGAAAAGGAAATAACATTATTTGATGTTTTTGACGACATAGCTAAAGGGTGGTACCTATTCTTATTTGCTCTCGTCGTATCTTTAATTTTTTCATTTATATATTTTAGTAGTCAAAAAGAAATTTATAATATTGAACTCAAAATTTCTAAAATTGACGATGTACAAAGATTCTCGTTACCTGAAGATCTAGAAGATTTGAATTTATTTTATTATTTTCATACTAATTTAAAATCAAATGAAACAATTAATGACATTATTCAATCCCAGGGTCTATTTAATAATATTATTGATAGTGATACCCACTATTTTGATTATATTCAAATTAATTTAGGAGAAATGAATTCATCAATACAATTTACCACACCAGATTTAAAAGAAATTGATAAGAATTTATATATACAAGATGTTAAAACTCTTATCTTGTCACTCCTTAAGCAGCAAGAAGAAATATCGTTCAGAAATTTAGAAAAGAGATATTCAGATTTCTTGGTAAGTTTGGAAAATCAAATATTAGGTGAAGAAAGAATTTTTAATCAAAATAAAAAATCTAAAAACAATATATTTCAGAGAGAATTATCAGAAGAATTAGAAAAAATGAACGTAGTATTTATGGAACTAGACGAGAGATTAATTAACAATTTAGAGATCGCAAAAACTCTTCAAATTGAAAAACCACAAGTTTATCAAAGTAAAACTGATAGAAACTTTTCAATTGGTAGATTAATCAACCAAAAAGATAAGATATTGGAATCGCTGTTGTCTATTGTTGTATTAAATGATCAACCTCTCTACAGCTACGGATCAATAATCCTTGAGAAAGAAATTGAATTATTGAGGAAAAAAAGATCAAGTTATTCTGATAATTCATCAATAAAATTAAAAGAAATACAAAATAATTATGACCAAGAGGAGACGTTTCAAGATACTAAATCATATATAGAATTACTTAACAAAATTTTAGAAAATAATCGTTATATTCAAAAGTTAGAATTGCTTGAAAGCACCGGCTTTAAATTTGCCGTATATGACGCAGATGAATTTCTTATAACACCCTCGAGAACTAACATAATTTATATATTTATTTTTTCATCTATTATTACATTAGGCTTAGCTTTCTTAATAAATTTATTTATTCAGTATAAAAAAATTAAATAGAAAATATTAAACTTGATTTTTCAGCATAAAAATTTGTCAATTCTTGTAGGCATTTCTTCTTTTTTTGTTTGTTTAATACCTTTTGCATTACTTACTGGTCCATTTATACCTGATTTGCTTTTATCCCTTACAGTCTTACTCACTTGTTTTGAAATAATAAGAAAAAAAAAATATTCATACTTTAAGAATAATTATTTTTATTTATTTTCGATATTCTATTTTTATATTTTATCGCGATCCATATTTTCTGAATTTTCATTATTTTCAACCGAAAGTAGTTTTTTTTATTTTAGATTCGTATTGTTTTCTATTGCTGTATGGTATTTGTTAGATGAAAATAAAAGACTACTCAAAAGTTTTACTATTGTCTTTTTAATTACTTTTATTATTGCTTTATTTGATGGATATTTTCAATTTTTTAATGACTCTAATTTATTTGGTATTGTTTCTCCGTCTGAAAGAATGAATTTACTTTTGAATGATAAATTAATTCTCGGAGGATACCTATCACGACTATTCCCTTTTCTCATAGGATTAATTCTGCTAAATCTCAATTATAGTTTTTTAAATGTCTTATTATTCAGTTTCTTATTAATTTCAACTGATATTCTAGTTTATGTTACAGGCGAAAGAACAGCTTTAGGTTTATTATTTTTGTCAACAGTGTTTATACTCGTTTTCATATCAAAGTATAAATTTGTAAGGCTTATAACTATTATTGTATCGATTTCAGCGATAATAATCATTTCTTTTTTTAATGATGATGTTAAGCGCAGAAACATTGACCAAACTTTTAATCAAATTGGTATTTCAGAAAACTCTAGTCAGATTTATATGTTTAGTCCAATACATCAAAGCCATTTTATCTCAGCGTACAGAATGTTTAGTGATAATCCAATTTTTGGACATGGACCAAAAACTTTCAGAATTTTGTGCTCTCATAAAGATTATAATTATGATGTTAATAGTTGCTCTACTCACCCACACAATACCTATGTTCAACTATTAGCTGAGACTGGTTTAGTGGGAGTTATGTTTGTGCTTTTAGCGCTCTTCTACCTACTAATTACAATGATAAAGCATATCAATTATTTTTTTCTTAAAAAAGAATTACTTCTTTCTGATTATCAAATATGTCTGATAGCTTGCTTTATAATTACGCTATGGCCTATTGCGCCAACAAATAATTTTTTTAATAATTGGATTAGTATAGTATACTATTTACCTATAGGGTTTTATTTACATTCTATATACTCAATGAATAACAATGATCAAAGATATAATAATTGAAATTTCAAATAACTTTCTCAATTTATCTGAAAACTCTGTAGATGATATAGAAAAGTCAGCTAACTTAATTATTGAATCAATAAAAAATGGAAATAAAATTATGTTCTGTGGAAATGGCGGATCAGCTGCTGACTCTCAACATTTAGCTGCAGAGCTAGTAGGCAGATATAGAAAAAATAGATCTCCCCTTCCTGGAATTGCTCTTTCAACTGATACATCTGCAATTACTGCAATTAGCAACGACTTTTCTTTTGAGGAAATCTTTGAAAGGCAAGTTGAGGCTATAGGAAAACCTGGCGATGTTCTCTACGCAATTTCAACAAGTGGTAAAAGTTTAAACATAATAAAAGCTATAGAAAAAGCAAATTCCATGAAATTAAAAACAATAGGGATCACAGGTGAAACTGGAGGTCAACTCAGCAAAATTTGTGACGTCACAATAAAAGTACCAGCTATAAGACCTGATAGAATTCAAGAGATGCATATTGCTATTGGTCAAATAATTTGTGAAATTATAGAAAATAAATTTTTTCATTAAATATGTGGGTTGTAAAAAAATCAAAAATTCATGGTACAGGAATTTTTGCCGGTAGAGATATAAAAAAAGGTGAGAGAGTTATCAGGTACATAGGTGATAAAATTTTAAAATCTGAGGGTGACCGTAGATCTGCTTTAAGAATTAAAAATTTTCTAAATTCAGAAAAAACAGGATCAGTGTATATATTTGAACTAAATAAAAAATATGATATTGATGGAAACGTTAAGCGCAATAAAGCTAGATATATTAATCACTCCTGTGATCCAAACTGTGAGGTTGAAATTGAAAATAATGAAATTTGGATTTCTTCAATCAGAAAAATTAAAAAAGGATCTGAATTAAGTTATGACTATGGTTATGAATTTGATAAAGATGATTATAAAGATCATATATGTAAATGTGGCTCAAAAAACTGTATTGGTTATATAATATCATCAGATGATTGGGAAAAATTTGCAAAACATCTAAATAAAATTATAAAAAACAAAAAATAAATTTAATTACAAAATTACTTATTTGATAAATTCCAATTAGATATTCTTAATTTTTATGAAGGGGTTGTAAGTATTATCTGCAATTGCTTTTTCAATTTGACCTTGTCTTGTTGCAGATCTCTCTTTTTGTTTTTTGGTTCTAGATTTATAGCAATATGGGCAATGTACGCCTTTTTTATAGTGAAACGATTTTGTATCTTTTTTTTGTATTGGTCTTCTACAACCGTAACATTGGAGATATTTTCCCTTTTCTAAATTTTTATTGATTGTTACCCTCTCATCAAATACAAAGCATTCACCATACCAGAGCGATCTCTTTTTGTTACTTCTTATATAATTAAGGTAATTAATTATACCACCTTCTAGCTGGTATACATTTTTATATCCCAACTTTCTAAGTAAAGAGCTAGCTTTCTCACATCTGATTCCACCTGTGCAATACATGCCTATTTCATCTTTCTTGTCTAAATTGAGTTTTTTAAAAGACTCCGGAAATTCTCTAAAATTATTAGTTTTTGGATCAAATGCACCTTTAAATTTACCAATACTAATTTCATATATATTTCTTACATCTATGATTTTAATATTTTTTTTTGTAATTATTTCATTCCACTTTTCTGGAGATACTAATTTGCCTCTAAGTTTATTTATATCCATCTCACCTTTTCCGAGAGAAACAATTTCTTTTTTTAGTCTTATCTTAAGCCTATTAAATGGGAGATATTCTACTTTATTAGTTTTAGAATTTATTTTTTTTATTCCTAATTTAAATTTAATAAATCTTATACATTTATTTAAATCAGCTTCAGTGCCTGATAATGAGCCATTAATGCCCTCATTTGACAGCAAGATTGTTCCTTTTATAGTTTTGTTTTTAAAGAATTCATCTAATTCTCTTTTTATTTTTTCTTTATTTTTAACTTTAATAAATCTATAAAATGACCTTATTTCAAATTTTTTGTTAGAATTCATCTTTTAATTTAAAATCATTATGGTTTACACATCAATGTTAGAGTGTTTATATGAAAAAATATAAAGTTTGTTAATTTAATTATAATATTTTAAATCTATGTCAAAAAAAAAAGCTTTAATTACTGGCATAACAGGTCAAGACGGAGCATATCTTGCTAAATTGCTGTTAAGCAAAGGTTATAATGTTTTTGGAGGTATGCGGGAAAATTCAAGCAATAGTTTATGGAGACTTCAGAAACTGAATATAGATAAAAGTGTAAAAATCATACCTTTTGAACTGTTAGAAGAAAATATTATCAATAAACAAATAAGGCACGGAAAGTTTCATGAAATTTATAATTTTGCGGCTCAATCTTATGTTGATAAATCATTTGCAAGTCCTGTTTACACATCTAATGTAAATGCCTTAGGAGTAATTCGTATATTAGAGGCAATTAGGCATTTTTCTAAGAGTACAAAATTTTTTCAAGCCTCCTCCTCAGAGATGTTTGGAAATACAGGACACAAAAGTAGGGATGAAAATACTAATTTCAAACCTATCAGTCCGTACGCTGTTTCTAAATTACATTCACATTGGATGGTAAATATGTACCGAGAAGCGTATAATTTATATTGCTGTTCAGGTATACTATTTAATCATGAGTCTCCCTTAAGAGGAGATAATTATGTAACTCAAAAAATAATTAGGGATCTAGTTAGAGTAAAAATGAAAAAATTATCACATATAAAGCTTGGAAATATAAATGTTCGTAGGGACTGGGGTTACTCAGAAGATTATGTTCATGCAATGTGGAAAATGTTGCAGGAGAATAAAGCTAATGACTATGTAATTTCCTCTGGACACATTTACTCCCTTAAATCATTTATTAATAAAGTGTCTCAGTATTTAGGATTTAAAATAATATGGGTAGGAAAAAATCTAAATGAAAAGGGAATTGATAAGAATACCAACAAAGTGATAGTAAAAATAGATAAAAAATTGTTTAGGCCAATCGATATCTCTTACTCTTCAGGTAACTCGAGCAAAGCTCGCAAGAAACTTAAATGGAAGTCTGAAACAACTTTTGGTGATCTTATAAAATTAATGTGTGAGGCAGAACTTAAAAAATATGTTTAATTATTTTTCTGAGGAATTTTTTAGACTATAAGTTATTTTCTTTAAATATTGAGTTAACTGTCGGCGATCTTCTATATGTGATATTTCCTCGTAACTTATTAAATCTCCAGAATAAATATTGATTTCCTTACCAATTTTTTTCCTTGTTTCATGTAAATATGATGAATATTTAAGTGTTTGATTTTTCATTTTGGAGGCAAAAATATGAAAAAGAAGTCCATTTTTTCCATCAAAATAAATAGGTATTACATTTGTTTGAGTTTGATGAATTAGCTTAGCTGGAAAATTTTTCCATTCATCATCCTTAGCGTCAGATTTAATATTTTCTGCCGTTGACACACTTCCTGATGGAAATATTATGAGTGAACCATGATCGAGAAGGTGATTTTTAGCCTTTCTTGCAGTTTCAATATTTAATTTCAGAGACTCGCCTTTATTACTGCTAAAATCTACAGGTAAAATAAATCTCTCCAATTGCGGAAGGAATTTTAATGTCTCATGTGTCATTATTTTAAAATCAGATCTTTTTTTTGATATAAGTGAACATAATATAAGACCATCAATAATGCCAAATGGATGGTTTGCGATAACCATTAGAGGTCCACTTCGAGGAATTTTAAGTGGTTTATTTGATTTGTTTATTATTTTTATTTCCATTAAATCAATAACATCTGACCAGAAATTAATAGGATCATTGTCCCTTGGGACATAGTCTTTATACAATTTCATTAATTTTCTTTTGCCTGTTAAATTCTCAATCAATTTAATTATTAATCTTTGGGCAATATTATGTTCAACTTTTGAAGCGTATGAAAAATCTATTTTACTCATAATATATTATTAATATTCAACAGGAATAGGATCTAAACTTCTCCAAAAGTACCAGGTTGCAACTGATCTGTAAGGTTTCCACTTTTCAGACATTTTTATAGCATGTTCTTTTGTCAATGGGTATTTTATGTTGTAGCAATTGCAAATACCTTTTATTAATCCCAAATCATCTACTGGAAATATGTCAGGTCTGCATAAATTAAATATTAAATACATTTCGGCTGTCCATCTTCCTATTCCTTTAATTTTTGTCAATTCGCTTATTATTTCTTCGTCAGAACATCTATTCCATTTACTTGGGTTAATTTTTTTTTCAATAAAACTTATGGACAAAGATTTGAGATAGGAAATTTTTTGACGTGAAAGACCACATGATTTTAATGTCATAAAATGCATATTCAAAGTATTTGCAGGACTAACTTTAATTATTTTTTTTTCATATCTCTCCCATACTGCTTGCGCTGCTTTAACTGAAATTTGTTGCCCGACTATTGAACGTGCTAAAGTATAAAAGGGGTCAGATTTGGAAAATAGGAAATCCTTTGGATAGCTTATAATAATTTTACCAAGTTTTTTATCTTTGCTAATGAGAACTTTTTTTGCTTTTTCCCAAAAAAATGGTTTTTTCATATTTATGAAATCAATTTAATATTGACATATATAATGTAAATTGTTTTATTTGCCATTCTTAATAATTAACGGAGAAAAATTATGGCTGATGTAGCTAGCTTATTGGCTGAGTTTCAAAAAGGTATCGAAGGTAAAGATACTGGCCTTGGGGCGACAGTTAAATTTGATTTTGAAGGTGCTGGGTGTATTTTCCTTGATGGCAAATCTAACCCAAATACTGTCTCTGATGAGGATAAAGAAGCTGATTGTACTTTATCTATGTCTCTTGAAACATTTGAGCAAATGAGATCAGGAGAAGTTGACGGAACATCTGCTTTCATGCAAGGTAAATTGAAAGTTTCTGGAGATATGTCAATCGCAATGAAGCTGCAGTCTGTAATGGATGCACTTTCTTAAATCTAATATCGTTTAAATTAAACCCATCTTTGTTTAATTCTTAGGTGGGTTTTTTTTATTTAAAATAGTTCTGCATTGATTAAAAATCTTATTATTTGCACACGCAATTACACTGCCACCATTAAATATTTTTTTATTGTCCCAAGTTTTTAATACTCCACCTGCGTTGACGATAATTGGTTCCAGAGCCCGTATATCCCATGGATTTAATCCACTTTCCACGACTATATCAACATGACCGTCTGCCAATAAACAATAACTGTAACAATCTCCACCAAGTCTGGTTAATTTTACCATTTTACTTAATCTCTCAAATGATGACTGATCATTTTTATTTGCAAATAAATATGGCGAAGTTGTATTTAATATTGAGTCAGAAATTTCTTTATTATTTCTAACTTTTAAATTAGTTTTTTTACCATTAATAATTTTATATGATTTTTTTTCATATCCAATATATCTTTCATCTAATGCAGGAATATCTGCAAGACCCAAGATAATATTACCATTTTCTGATAGTGAAATTAACGTGCCCCAAAGAGGCATTCCTTGTATAAAAGATTTTGTTCCATCAATTGGATCTATGCACCATTCGTAAGAACTGTTTTTAGAATAGGTTTCTTCCTCTCCAATTATAGAATGATCAGGAAAATATTTTAAAATTAAACGGTTTAATTTTTTTTGAATTTTAATATCAGCTACTGTAACTGGATCAAAACCATTTTTTTTCTTATTCTTTATACTTATTTTTTTCTTGAAATATCTGAGGGAAATGAGACGAGCTTCATCTGCTAAGGTATTTGAGAAATTTAAAAATTTTTTTGTGTTTCTTGCCATATTATATCCAAATATTATGTATTGAATGGTTAATTAACCTTTTGTACCATAGAAATATGACTAAAAAAAATATCCTTTTATTTATTTTTTTTCTTTTGCCGTCATTTTTATTAGCAGACAGTGAAACTCATGATATTAATATTGCAGAGAGAGACCCAATCACCAGTCCAATCTCTCAGTATGATCCTGAAATAAACTCTTATCCAAACCCATTTAATGATGACCAAATTATCTTAACCATAGATAAAAATAATTATTTGAATTTCGTCGAAGACATTCTTACACCAGGTCAAATTGAAATGTTTGAGACATATCCTGAAACTTTTAAGATGCACGTATATCCCTCTAGAAGAAGTTGTGCTGTACCCCCTGAGGTTTTGAAATTAACTAAAGAAAATGCAAAACTTACTGATGAGGGTGAGGGATTAGAAGGTGTTGTAGGAAGTATTCCTTTTCCAAACCCTAGCGAAGCACTTCACCATGTATGGAATCATATCTTAAGATATAGAGGAGTTAACATATATGGTGCTTCTCCATTTTATATTGTCAATCCAGATAGTTCTAGAACATTTGGTGCTGGCGAAGCCATTGCAATCAACTATTGGAATCCTTTTGTTGAAAACGAT
>MDTA01038013.1_pt1 | contig 11886 bp, 10 predicted proteins | sample 811151 | NCBI WGS metagenome assembly MDTA01 (sample SAMN05326648, study PRJNA326480) | marine metagenome | isolation source: seawater | place: Indian Ocean: South | collected 2010 | reverse complement strand
TATTGTAGATATGCAGCGATAGACGGATTAAACCTTTTCGGATCGAGTGCTGAACCTTGTTGTTGTCGAGATGGTGAGAAAGTGACGATATTTCAGCGTCATCCGTTGAATCGTGCCCGCTCCCACCTAGCTTTCCAACGCATACCAAGCTTGTCAGGTGATCGCCAGATGAGCCGCCCACAACAGGCAAGTCCATAGCAAGCAAGCCGTCTGCCAATTGCCGGGTTAGGCCGCCAACATGCCTCTCGATGTTTTTTGTTCCAATCGCGTTAAGCAATTCGATCGATTTCTCAGCCGCGGCCGCACCGATATAATTATGGTTACCTAGATCGAAGCGCCGTGCACCTGGCATAAGACGGTAATTATCAGAACCGAGTGCTGCTTCATGGACACCACCACCTAGATCAACACCAAAGCGTGCTAAGTAAACAGGGGTGATCCGATCTGCCCATTCATCCCGGCAATAAAGCAGACCCATTCCGTATAAGCCGAGCAGGCCTTTTTGCGTTGAGACGGCTAAGCCGTCGATATTTAATGCCTTCACGTCGGTTTTGACAATTCCGACAGATTGCACTCCATCGACTAGAAAAAATGCGTCACGTTCCCGGCAAGCAGCACCAAGTGGCGCCATATCGGTCCGAAACCCGGGCGAGAAGCTGACAGAAGCTACGGTGACGCATCTGGTTCTCTCATCCATAGCGGCGATCATTTCTTGGACTGGCATATTTCCGCTATTACCCGAGATTGTGCGGACTTCTACCCCAAGGCGTTCCCGAAGGTGCAACCAAGGATAAACGTTATTGGGGTGTTCCAAGTCAGGGCATAGGACGACGTTGTCTCCGGCTTTCAAACCCAAAGCGGCCACGATAGCATTCAATCCTTCGGAAACATTTTTAGTTATTGCAACTTCACCCATATTAGCGTTGATCATCTCGGCAAAGCCGCTGCGCACGGTTTCGACTGTGCCGAACATCTCGTCCTTATCGCCTGAACCATTTGTGCTGCCATCAAGGAGATTATCCACGGCAGAACGTGCGCATTTGGGCGTCAAGCCGCGAGCCGCGCAATTCAGATAGATTTGGTCCTTCGCGCCTGGGAATTGTTCCGCAATTTGGTTTAAATCGAGGGGCATAATCTCTGACCTTTTTGGTTCCTTTGGGTAAAGAAGCTATAGCAATCGCAAAAATTTGACACTACCAGCCTTTGATTTCAGGCTGGCAAAACCAATGTGCGGTGAGTGATGAAAATATACATTTCTTTTGATGGTCGAGAGGGTAGGATTTTGATAGGAATGAGAATATGAAATCCGATACGCCAATCGTAAAAGATCTAGTCCTTATTGGTGGCGGACATTCGCATGTGGCTGTACTGAAGATGTTTGGTATGAAGCCAATGCCAGGTGTTCGTATCACTTTGATTACGCGAGATGTGGACACGCCATATTATGGTATGCTGCCCGGATTTATTGCTGGGCACTACGCATTTGACCAAACACATATAGACCTTCGTCCACTCGCGCAGTTCGCCAATGCCCGCATCTATCATGACGAAGCTATCGGCATTGACCATGAGAATAAAAAGGTAATCTGCCGTAACCGTCCGCCCGTCGCCTTTGATGTTCTCTCGATCAACATTGGATCTACGCCATATTTGGAGACACCTGGCGCCAAGGACTACGTGACGCCAGTGAAACCGATAAATAATTTTGTTGATCGATGGCAGGGGCTTTTTGACCGAATTCGTGAACGGACCGGCGAAATCCACATTGGTGGAGTGGGCGCGGGTGCCGGCGGGGTCGAGGTACTTCTGGCTATCGAGCATCGGTTGCGTCGTGACTTTACCGATGCCGGCCGTGTCTCAAACCACATCAAGTTTCATCTGATCACGGACGCTGACGATATTCTTGTATCTCACAATCCCTCCGTTCGCCGCAAATTTAACCGCGTGTTAAAGAAACGTAATATTGCGGTTCATATCAACCACAAAGTAGTCGGTGTAGAAGACAGTGCCGTGATATGCGAGAATGGCAACCGCATAGCATTGGACGAAATTCTTTGGGTTACACCGGCTGGGGCTGCGCCCTGGCTTCGCCAGGATACTAAACTTGGGCTCGATGAACGCGGCTTTCTTTCCGTTAACGATACGCTCGAGACGGTATCTCATTCTGATATCTTCGCTGCCGGTGATATTGCTGCTGTTGCCGGTTATCCTCGTCCAAAAGCTGGGGTGTTTGCGGTCCGGCAAGGGCCGCCACTGGCGAAGAACTTGCGCCGCGCACTTACGAAACGCCCGCTGAAGCCGTTCCGTCCACAGAAGGATTTCCTAAGCCTTGTCTCGACGGGAGATAAGTACGCCGTTGGTTCGCGTAACGGTTGGGCGGTGGAAGGCGAGTGGGTTTGGCAGTTAAAGAATTGGATCGACCTTCGTTGGATGCGGAAATATCAGGAACTGCCGGAGATGGAGGAGGACGGCGAGGTCGAAATTACTGCCGGTCTTGCCGATGCTAAAGCCATGAAGGAGATCTCTGCTATTGCAATGCGCTGTGGCGGTTGTGGCGCAAAAGTCGGGACTGATGTTCTTAGTCGTGCCCTACAGATGCTTGAACCGGTCAAGCGACCGGATGTTCTAATTGGTTTGAACGAGCCAGATGATGCCGCGGTCGTCGAAGTGCCGCCAGGTAAGGTGATGGTTCATACGGTTGATTTCTTCCGTGCTTTTGTTGATGATCCTTATATTTTTGGAAAAGTCGCGGCAAATCATGCACTCGGCGATGTGTTCGCGATGGGGGCGGAACCTCAGTCTGCGCTTGCTGTTGCCTCCGTGCCTTTCGGGCCCGAAGCGAAAGTCGAAGAAGCGCTATTCCATATGATGTCAGGCGCGATGGATGTGTTAGCCGATGCCGGTGCATCTCTCGTAGGCGGGCATACTAGTGAAGCTTCGGAACTTGCGCTTGGTTTTTCCATCAATGGTCTCGCGGACCGTGATAAAATTCTCCGCAAAGGTGGTATGCGGCCAGGTGACCGATTGATACTTACGAAACCGCTTGGCACCGGAACTCTGTTTGCGGCTGATATGCGCGGTGACGCGAAAGGGCGGTGGATCGACGACGCCCTGGCGTCGATGGTGAAGTCGAACCGTATCGGTTCGGAGATTCTGTTTGCGCGGGGTGCCACAGCTTGCACTGACGTTACGGGTTTTGGTTTGCTTGGGCATTTGGTTGAGATGGCACGCCCATCGGAAGTCGATGTTGAACTCGATCTGAACGCCTTGCCGCTTTTGGATGGCGCGTTGGATTGCATTCGGAACGGTATCTTCTCGTCCTTGCAACCGCAAAATGTGCGCCTTCGACGCGCAATCCGAGCGGACCTAAACGGGGGCCGTGAGTCAGAGTTGCTGCCGCTGATTTTCGATCCGCAGACTGCCGGTGGCCTCTTAGCCTCCGTACCGGAGGACGAAGCGGAAGGTTGCGTGGATGTGTTGCGTAAGTCTGGTTATCCAACGACCCAAATTGTTGGCCGAATCTTGAAGCAAAGCAGTCATCTAGAGCCGATTACTATACTTGGCTAAGGTTGTTTAAGAGAGCCTCCCAGGCCGCGAGTTCTTGTTTTTCCGTGAATTTTGGCTTTAGGGCGCGAATCTGTGCCGAGAGTTCCTTTAAGAAGGCTGCGTCGATTTCGATGCGTATAAGTAATTTCGTGAGTGCCTGCGTATCTTCGGCGGGGTAATAACCGTTATAATTGGTGCCCAAAAGACCGATATTTCCATCAATTTTGGATGCAATGATCGGGAGGTCGGCCATTATTGCTTCGGACACTACATTGGCACCTCCTTCCTGCCGTGACGAAATAATCATCGCCTGCGCTCGCGCCATTTTTTGGCGCACTTTCCAACGTGGAACTTCACCAACCCAATTATAACGCGGATTTTGTTCCATTTCAGCTAGTGCGTTGCGACGGTAATTCTCGTCGATGGCTTTACCCATATGGAGAATTTGTATTCGAGATGTAACGGGTAAAATTCGCACCGCCTGTGCCGTGCGCATTGGATCTTTCTCGTTGCGCAAATGGCCGGCTACTAAAATCTCAAAACAATTTTTTATTGATGGTTTGCGGCGTATTGGTGGTGCGGATTGCTTAATAACATGGAGTTTTTGATGAAACCGCCGGGGAATCGAACGTGCGACGCGATCATTTAGACAAATGAGGCGGTCGGCAATCTCCATTGACCCATATGTTTCCTCGGGGTGGCTAACCTGGAAGGTATTTATATCGGTTCCAGCCAGACATAGAAGTAATGGCAATTCAGGATTAATTTTCCGAAACTTACGAATGGAAGCTGCACTTCGCCAAGCATGGATAGCCATCATTGCATCGCAAGGCGCGCCGTCGTATTCGGTGAGTGTGTGTGGGCTATGGCCAAGCTTTTTTAGGATTGTTGCCCATCGATTGGCTGTCGCACGGTTTCCGGAGCGGTCACCTTTCTTGGCGGGAGTGACGATGATGATTTTCATGAACGACCGACTGATTGCTGCGAAATGAGTGAAAGACTTACGAAAGAAACTTTGGTCGCGAATCTTCTAGATGCTAGGGGACGCACCATCGAGTTGGTTCACGGGCTTAACGACGCTCAATTGTTGGGCCCTCGGCTCGACATCGTCAATCCATTACTCTGGGAAATTGGGCATTTAGCCTGGTTTCACGAGCATTTTGTTTTGCGACGTTTAGATGGTGCCGATCCGATCCTGCCACAGACCGACAAACTTTATGACTCAATGAAGGTGCATCATAATACACGGTGGGATCTCAATTTGCCGGACTTGCATGGAGTTTTTCAGTACATGCGGGCTGTGGAAGGGGCGATGATCGAACGCTTAAAGGACGGTGAAGCAAGTAAAGACGAATCCTATCTCTATCAATTGACGACCTTTCATGAAGATATGCATGACGAAGCCTTCACTTACACGCGCCAGACGCTTTCGTATCCCGCACCGGAATTCCGAATAGCGAAAGAACACGTCTCGTCTGATGCCGGTGACTTGTCAGGCGATGTTGATGTGCCGGGTGGCGAGGTAGAACTCGGTTCTCATGCTGGTGGCCCATTTGTCTTCGATAATGAGAAATTCGGTCATGTAACTGAAATTGCTCCTTTTCAGATTGCGAAAGCAGCGGTGACGAATGCTGCGTTTTGCGATTTTGTCGAAGATAAAGGCTATACTGACCGGAGATATTGGAGTGATGCTGGTTGGCGTTGGCGCGAAAAAGCTCAGGCGGTTTGTCCCATCTATTGGCGGCGCGGTGATCATGGTTGTTGGTGGGTGCGTGTTTTTAACGAGGAAACCCTGCTACCGCCCCACCACCCGGTGAATCATGTGAATTGGTTTGAAGCTGAAGCATGGTGCCGGTGGGCAAATCGGCGTTTGCCGAGTGAAGTGGAATGGGAAGCTGCTGCCGCTTATGGACCGGCTGTGAAGCTCGAAAGCGATATGCCAAAACGCCGGTATCCTTGGGGCACGTCTATAGATGGATGTCCGGCGAACCTTGATGGTCGACATATCGGTGTCGTGGATGTGGCGGCATACCCTGGTGGTGACAGCGGTTTTGGTTGCCGCCAGATGATTGGTAACGTCTGGGAATGGACCTCTAGTGACTTCTTACCCTTTCCGGGGTTCAGCGTCGATCCGTACGAGGATTATTCGGCTCCTTGGTTCGGGACGCGAAAGGTACTTCGAGGGGGGGCTTGGGCAACGCGCAGCCGTATGATCAGCAACACATACAGGAATTTCTTTACTCCTGACAGACGAGACACGATCTGTGGCTTTCGGACATGTGCGATTTGACGCCGGACCATGGGGCTCGCTATGTTGTCCCCGATCATTCAGCACATCGCGGTAATGCCTAAATCTAAACTTGCTTCCTTCACTGACTTGTCACCTGCCGATGATGACTTTCTTGGCGATGTGATCGCTGGTCTCACGGCCGTGCCAAAGACTTTGCCATGCAAATACTTTTATGACGCGGATGGCTCGAAACTTTTCGACCAAATCTGCAAATTGCCAGAGTATTACCCAACCCGGACGGAAACCGCTTTAATGCGTGAGAAGGCTGGAGAAATGGCTGCTGCCATCGGACCCGGTGTACAGGTTCTGGAGTATGGCTGTGGATCAATTGAGAAAGTCCGTGTTTTATTAGACGCGCTGGACGCGGCGGCGTCATACATCGCAGTCGATATTTCTCGCGAGCATCTGCGTGCAGCAGCAGAGGCCTTGGCGGAGGATTATCCGGACATCGAGGTGCATGCAATTTGCACTGATTTCACACAAGAATTCGTTATTTCAGGCGAAATTCCTGGTGTCCGTCGGGTCGCCTTTTTTCCAGGTTCCACAATTGGAAATTTTGAGACGTCAGCCGCTTCTGCTTTTCTTAAGCAAATTGCCGCCCACGTTGGCGAGGGTGGTGGTCTGCTCATCGGTGCCGACCGGAAGAAGGATGAGAGCGTCTTGTATGCCGCCTATAATGATAGCGCCGGTGTCACTGCAGATTTCAACCTCAATCTTTTAACACGTATTAACAGGGAACTTGGTGGCAATTTCGATCTGTCGGCTTTTACGCATTATGCGCCTTATAACAATACTGACGGCCGTATCGAGATGAACCTAATCAGTTCCCGCGACCAATCAGTTCAGATTGGTGGCCGTATGATCAAATTCGATAACGGCGAGACGATCCACACTGAGAATTCTCATAAATACGATATCCGAGAGTTTCAGGAACTCGCTCGGGGTGCTGGCTTTTCACCAAAGAAAGTCTGGAGTGATGCGGCGGCTTTGTTCAGCGTCCATTATTTTGAAATCGAGTAGTTCCAGCTTCAAGCAGCCAAGAATTCTTGCGCCAACAACTTAAATTCGGTGAGTTTATCGTGGTGGACCCAGTGTCCAGCCCCTTCAATATTAGCGAATTGTGCGTTCTGGAAATTTTGGGCACGACCATCAATTTCGGGATCGCTTGCCCAGCTTTCCGTCCCTCTCACTAGTAATGTTGGGCAGGTAATTCGTTGCCACAGTTTCTGACGCTCGGACTCTGGGAAGCCAAAAGGTGCCCGGATACGTGTGTAATTATCATATTTCCAGCTATAGGTGCCGTCTTCGTTCTGATTGACCCCGTGGATCGTCAGGTGCTGCGCTTGATCTGGGGTTAGATGCGGGTTTGCCTCTTGCATGCGTTGGAAGGCCTCTTCGATTGATGGGTAGCGCCGTGCTGCGCGGCCAGAAATACTGCGCGTAAAGTTGACCCATTCGGTTATCCGTTCTTCCGACGGCTTGTCTTCGCGATCCTTGACGCGGTCAGGTGGCCAGCCGAGACCTTCAATAGCTATGAGCTTCCTCACGGCCTCTGGATATAGTGCGGCATATTGAAGGCTGATTGCACCGCCGAGGGAATGGCCAATAATTGTAATTGGTTGATGCTTGGTTTGATGAAGGAGTTGCGCGATATCGTATACGTATTCTGAAAGGCCATAACTCCCGCCGATCATCCATTGTGAATCGCCATGCCCGCGTAAATCTGGCGCAATTATATGCCATTCTTCACGCAATGCTTCCGCGAGCCAATCCCAATTCCGGCAATGGTCGCGTCCGCCATGGACAAGAAGTAGTGGCGGCGCGTCCGCATTACCCCAGTCAACATAGTGAAGCCGCAAGCGTTGCGAAAAATAGGAATGCGACGTGGGTCCGGGGATATTGATGGACATTCGGTCTCCTGGCTCGTTCATCGAGAAAAAGGGGGCTCGGCATCTAATGGGCCCCGGTATTTAGTGTAATTCTCACTCATAGCCAAGTGAAGATAAGTGTTACTATTCGCGTGATGCAAAGAGCCTAATCAGCTTCAATGCGTCTACAGGTTCCATCCGACCAATTGGTCCAGAACTGTAGGTTGAAGAGGCGACGCTGCCATCTTTACGGATAATAAATTCGGATGGTTGGATGATGCTGCGTCGGTCCTCCCACCACGTTCCGACGGAATCACCATGCTCACGCGTCATGTTGACCGCAACAGGAAAACTAAGGTCAGTGCCCAATTCTGGATATTTGTCTTCGCCATCGACACTGCCAGCGAGCGCCACCTTTGCATCTGTTGCCGCAAGCTCGTCTTTTATTGCTTCATATCCGGCTAACTGCCGGAGGCAGAAAGGTCACCAGTGGCCTCGATAAAAGAGAACGATGTTGTATCTGGCATCGAGGTTTTCTTTGAGGTTAAAGGTGCGACCACCAACGACATTTACTTCAAAATCAGGGAAAATGTCACCCGCATCGAGTTTGTTACCCATTTGCTTCCTCACATTGGTTGGGGCGTCACTGAGCGGCCCAAATTAGGTGTGTATTTCTAAAAGCCAAGATCAAATGTGCGAGGGATCTTTAAGAGAGCGCACGGCGGACGGTTTGAGATAAGAGTTCCACAACGCTCGCATGCACATCGGGGTGCATACCGTCACCTGTTGCATCCAGCATACCGGACATCCCATCCACGAGACCTGCGGCAGGAGAAAAATCCAGCAACCGCCGCTCGGCTTCCGGAGTATGTGCTAATTTTGGATTTTTCTTGAGGATGGCCAAAGCCGCTGCTACCGCATAGCAACCCCAATTCGAGACACCAGCGGGGATTAGCACGTCGGTTGCCATTTCGGCACAGAGAACTTCGCCATGCGGGATATGTGTTGCCACGGCTTCTTTGACTGCGCCCATGCCGATCTCATTGCCGCCGTCGCCGATACCGATTGTAGGTAGACCGCGCTTCGATGCGAATTCGACAATATAATCCAGCTTCTCGCGTCCTTCGCTATAATCTTGTCCCAGTGCGTTACGATAGGTGCCGTCCGCTGAAATGCCCGCACGTTCGCAGGCGACGACGGCCTTTGGTGCGTATATGTCCAATAAATTGGTTGCCACCTGGCGCGCAGCCTCGTCTTCAATCGCACCATTTTCCATTACGGCGATGCCGGTAAAGCGAGGCAAGGACGTTGCGGCTTTAGCTTGCTCATAGGAAACCACATTCAATCCTGAAAACTCAACCATTTTGGCGACACGGTTGCAAATCGATGCATCTACGATGATGACGGGGATGGCATTAAATCCTTGGCTAAGCGCTCTAGCCAGAACGGCGGAACCGATTGGTCCATCGTTTTCTGCAATTTCGGGCGAAACGCTGGCGCGGGTGAGGGAGCCAGTTATGATGAAAACTGTATCACCGCTCTGAAGTTGGGCGAGTTGATTGGCTGCAGCTAGCGATAACGAGCCATTGACAAGGGCTCGTGCCGGCTCAAACAAGCCCGCAACGCCACGACCACCAACATCCAAACAAACAATTCTATCAATCAGGTCGAAGAATACGTTGTCTTTTGGCATGGTTTAGTAACCTCGTTCGATGTCGGCGATACCATTAATCGGTTCACCATTGCGATAGCGCTCAATATTGGCGGCGATGGATTGGGCGCAGGAACGTGGCACGATTTCACCAGCAATATGTGGTGTCATAATGATTTTTGGATGTTCCCAAAAGGGGTGATCAGTTGGCAACGGTTCTTGATTGAAAACGTCAAGGAAGGCGCCATCAATGTTACCGCTGTTGAGCGCTGCAAGAAGATCCTCATCAATAACATGCCCGCCACGACCTATATTCGTCAAAAACGCGCCTTTAGGCAGGGCTGCCAATGTTTTTGCGTTTATAATCCCGCGGGTTTCAGAAGTGAGTGGAAGCACCACGACAATTTGTTGGCATTGCGGAAGCATCTGGAAAAGACCTTCTTCGCCAGTGTGGCAGGTTATTCCTTCGAGTTGTTTTGGACTACGGCTCCAGCCATGGACTTGAAAATTGAGGCCCTTCAGCTTGAGAGCAACGTCTGAGCCTATGGCACCTATACCAAGGACACCAATATGCGTGTCGGGTGTAAAGTTTGGCCATTGTTTTTGCCAAGTTCTCTTTTTTTGAGCCGATTGGAAATGTGGCATGAAACGATGGAAGCCAAGCACTGCATAGACGGCATATTCTGACATCATCGTGGATAGGGTGTCATCGATGATGCGCACGATGGGAATTTGTTTCGGCCGGTCCGGATCCTGCAGCACATGGTCGAAGCCGGCAGCCAGTGATAAAATTAGCTTTAAGTTTGGAAAGCTAGCCAAAAGGCCGGCTTTTGGCTGCCAGCAGAGAACGTATTCAATATCTGCAGAATTGCCGATATCGGGATAGATCCGAATGTCAATTTCGGATGGCAACGCTCGCTGTAATTCTGTCAGCCAAAGTTCGGCCGGATCTTGTTTGGAATAGAATAATAGGGCGGACAATGCAGCTCCCTTCGGCATAATCGATACGCGTTATGAAGGCTAGTGCATTGTGCTACTTTGCCAATCGTTTGACCAAGGCTTTGCGTGACACATCGCTAGACCTTGTTTAAAAAACCGGATGTCTCTCGGAAGAACACCCGAACCCTCTATTTTTAAAGCTGCGGCCTGGATGACTGGCACTTTGATGTCGTTCACCTTTATGGCTATCGCAGTCCGTGAACTTCATGTAGCAGAAATTCACACATTTGAGATTTTGGCGATGCGCAGCATCATTGGGCTCATCATTGTGACATGTGTTGTGTGGCATTTTGGCTGGCATCTTATCCGCACATACCAACCGAAACTGCAGGTAGGACGTAATATTGTGCATTTCGGCGGTCAATCGACCTGGATATATGGCCTATCCTTATTACCTCTAGCGGAGGTCTTTGCCATCGAGTTTACGATCCCGATTTGGGTCGCTTTACTTGCTGTTATTTTCCTTGGCGAACGCATGACAAGGGGTCGCTTTATCGCAATCGGGGCTGGTTTTCTGGGAATATTAGTAATCCTTCAGCCGGGCATAGAAATCATCCAGCTTGGTACGTTCGTCGTTTTGGGTAGCGCGATGTGCTTCGGTACGTCTATCACATGTACCAAGAAATTGGTTTCAACGGATTCTCCGCTCGCTGTATTGTTTTATATGTGCCTCATCCAATTGCCGATGGGTCTGATCCCCGCGTTGTTCGTATGGGTGACACCGCAAGGCATCCAATGGCTATATCTAGTAATTATTGGAATGATGGGTCTTTCGGCTCATTATTGCGAAGCGCATGCTTTCCGGTATGCGGATGCAACCGTCGTTATTCCGTTACAATTCTTGCGATTGCCACTTATCGTAATCGTCGGGTATTTGCTTTATGACGAGTCACTGGAATTGGCGGTCTTACTGGGTGCCATTCTTATTTTTAGCGGCAATTACTACAACATACGTCTGGAGGCGGGTCAGCAAAAAGCGGACTGAGCCGGGCTTGGCATTGACTTGTCTAGGATCAAATCTGTAGTTTGGCACATGGCCGATCGCCAACTTCTCGCCGAAATGGAGAAACTCCGAATTCTTGTCGTCGATGACGAAGAGGAAATCCGAAATTTGCTACAAGGAGTCTTGCGGGATATTGGTATCGTGCGCGTCCACCTTGCGGAGAACGGTGCAATGGCATGGCAACGCCTCAGTCGCAGTGAACTTGACTATGACCTTGTCATCAGCGATTGGTTAATGCCGCGGATGGATGGGTTAGAGCTACTTAACAAGATGCGTAAGTGTGGATCGAAGACGCCGTTTATGATGTTAACGGTTAAAGTGACTGTTGAAGCTGTAGCGGCCGCCAAGGCGGCTGGGGTGACAATTTACTTAGCTAAACCATTCACGTATAGCGATTTTTCGAAAAAAATATCTGCCCTTGCGAAGCGGATTATCAAGGATAAAGCGGCTAGTTGCCATTTAATTAACTAGGTTTTCATCTTATCAGGCCTGATAAGATGAAAACCTAGTTAATTAAATGGCAACTAGC
>MDTA01130130.1_pt1 | contig 11887 bp, 8 predicted proteins | sample 811151 | NCBI WGS metagenome assembly MDTA01 (sample SAMN05326648, study PRJNA326480) | marine metagenome | isolation source: seawater | place: Indian Ocean: South | collected 2010 | reverse complement strand
CAAACCGGCGCAAACTGGAAATGGGTATCAGAGCGTGTTGAATAGAAGGAATTTACTTGGCTGTCTAAATTTAGCTAGCAGGAGCGGATTTGTCCCGGGATAATTTGTAGGAAACCTGGGTCGAAATCGCGGTCCCGCAGTGCGTGGGAGGCGCCTACAAGTCTTCAGTAATCTTATCTTTCCCCACTCGTTTCGTTATGTTGTCGCACACGCGCGGTCGCGGGGTGACGACTGGCTTGTGTCCAAACAGGCAAGATGCCTGTTCTACTTTTAAGCGCGTTGAAAAGCTCATCTAGCCAAAGCGCCTTGTTCTTCTTTCAGCCGTTCGAGGTATTCGCTGACATTGCAGGTGAGCATTCGCGTGCCGGTTTTGCTCACTTCAAGAACCTTGTTGACGATGGGATCTAAGAAGTCTCGGTCGTGGCTCACGAGGATCACAGTCCCGTCGAATTCGCGAATCGCGTCTTGAAGGATCTCCTTGCTTTTGATGTCCAGGTGGTTGGTCGGCTCATCAAGGATAATTGTGTTGGCTTCCTTCATGAGCATCTTGGCCAAAGCCAGACGATTCCGCTCTCCGCCCGAAAGGACGGTGGTCTTTTTGAATACATCGTCTTTTCGAAATAGAAGAGCTCCCAAGACAGCTCGCGGGTTCGATTCCTCTCGGTTAGCATCTGCAGAAGCCTGCTCGACTTCTTCCAGTACCGTCTTGCTGGGATCGAGCTCATCGGCTTGTTGCTGGGCGAAATAGGCAAGCACTGTATTGATGCCGAGAGCGCGTTCGCCTTCTTGAAAGGGCTCCACGCCGGCAAGGATTCTCGCGAGAGTGGATTTACCTGCCCCATTGACACCGACTACAGCCAGGCGATCCCCTTTTTCGATATGGAAGTCCAATCCTTTGAAGACCTGCACGTTTCCGTAGGATTTGGATACGTTCTGAAGCTCAATAACTTTGGCGCTGCCAGGTGGTGGGGGAGGGAAGCGAAAGTAGATCTTTTTCTCTTGGGGCGGGAGTTTGATGATTTCCATCTTCTCCAAGTCTTTCATGCGGCTTTGCACGAGCGAGGCTTTCTTTACGTTGCCGCGAAAGCGGTTGATGAAGTCTTTCTGCCTCTGGATCTCGGCTTGCTGATTCTTTACCTTCTTTCGAAGCGTTTCGAGGTCGGCTTCCGACTGTTTGACGTAGAACGAATAGTTGCCGCTATAGGAATTCAGGCGGCCCATAGACAGATGAATGGTGCGGTTGGTTACCGCGTCGAGGAAAGCCCTATCGTGCGAAATAACCATCAATGATCCCTCATAGCGAGTGAGATAGTCCTCGAGCCATTGTTGGGAGATGATGTCCAGATGGTTCGTTGGTTCATCGAGTAGTAAAAGCGAAGGCTCTTTTAGCAGGAGTTTGGCCAGGGCGATGCGCATTTGCCAACCTCCCGAAAACTCGCCGGTATCGCGTTCTAGATCGGAAACCTCGAATCCCAGTCCCATCAGAGTCTTCTCGATTCTGGATTTCATCTTTGCCGGCTCATGGGCTTCCAGCTTCTGTTCCCAGGCCCCAATCTGATCGAGGAGTTCATAATACTCTTCGGAGTTGGTGTCCATCTCGAGCATCTTCTCGTCAGCCTCGTCGATATTCTTTTGTAGCTCTAGGGCATCCTCAAACGCTTTAGAGACCTCATCGTAAAGAGAAGTCCCTTTTACTTCGATGCCATCTTGCGGCAAGTAGCCTAGAGTAACGTAGGCTGGTCGCTCAACTTCCCCGCTGTCGATTTCGGCTTCGTCCAGGAGCAATTTGATTAGGGTAGACTTGCCCGATCCGTTCGAACCGACCAGGCCAATACGATCGCGAACGCCGATGGTGGTAGAAATCTTGTTATAAATGACTTTTTCGCCGTAGCGAAGCGACACGTCGACTAGGTTAATCATAGGAAGAACGTGGACCTTAGAAAGTCGCTATAAGGGGTCAAGCGGCTTTACGTCGCATATGGACGTGGAGATCCCATTGCTTAGCTTTGTGTGCTTGGACGGTTCAAAGGCAGCCTCAATACGTTGCCCGGCCGCCGGACAGATCGTAGCAGAACCCTGTCGTAAAGCTGTTTTCAGGGGAGACGATGAAACGGATGGCCGATACGATTTCCTCGAGGTCGCCGCAGCGCTTCATAGGAATCTTTTCAGTCATGTAGTCTATTTGGTCCTGTGGAATCGTGTCGTGTATTGGCGTCTTGATTACGGCTGGAGCCAAAGAGTTTATAGTGATTCCGGTCTCTGCATATTCCTTTCCGATTGCCTTGGCGAGTCCGATTACACCTGCCTTTGTCGCGGAATACGAAGCCATGCCGGCATTGCCTTCTTTGCCTGCGATCGAGGCAATCAAGAGAATGCGTCCGTAGTTGCGTTCTTTCATTGAGGGCAGGACTGCCTTGGCGATATTGAAGGATCCCAGGAGATTGACTTGGAAGACTTTGATAAAATTGTCAGTGGGAATGTTTTCAATAGTGGCATTGGTTATTCCGGCGATCCCCGCTGCATTCACGACGATGTCGATCTGTCCGAAGGTAGATTTAGTTTTGGTGACAGCTGCTTGGACGTCAGTTTCCGAGCTGACATCGGCAACGACTTTCAGACATTCGCCTTTCAATGACGTTGCTGCTTCATCTAGTTTCCCGGAAACCGTATCCAAAAGGGCGACACGAACCCCTTCAGCGCTAAATTGACGAGCTACAGAAAGCCCGATTCCGGAGCCTGCCCCGGTTACGAGAGCGACTTGTTTTTCGATTGATTGGAAGGAGGACATAATCTAGAGATTGTGCGTCAGTTTGCTGGTGTGAATCCTAAATATCGTGATCCCCGCGATTGGGAGAGAAGCGTACTAGCCGATCCTCGATCTCCACGGACCCGTGATGGCAAGGGTTTGGCCTGGGTTTTTTTGGATATTAACGAAAAACGTAGTCCCATCTGGGGAGAAGCAACCACCGGCCACTTCACTATTCATATCCACATGAGCGATGGTATACATTTTACCTTCAGGCGTAATCCCGACTATGGCGCTGCTCCCACCGTCGTCCTCGCAGATTACGACGTCCCCCCAAGGAGCGACAGTCAGATTGTCGCAGGCTTTGAGCAATTCTAGATCCTGACTTTCGATAAATAATTCCAAGGTTCCCGGTTCACTGTGTTCGCCAGCGAGACCTTCACTGGGACTGGGCTTGTAGCGAAAAATCTGACCATACTTCTTGGCCCCGCCATTGGTGCAAGCGAAGTAGATTTCGCCATTTCCGTAGAACATGCCTTCGCCACGAGCAAATCTTGCTGCCCCTGCATCAAATCCAACGTAACGCATGTCATCTTTTGGCGACTCGTAGTCTTCGATGTCGATCCATTCGACTCTTACCGGCTGGTTCTTGGGGAACGCTGGCTGATTCATTTCTGCCCAGTTGCGAGTATCGGCGGAAGGCGACCTTTTTATTACGAGCGCTTGCAACTTCCCGCCTTTGGCAAGCTGTCCGCGTTGATTCGGCACGTAGCGATAGATGAGCCCGTCAGGACGATCTTCGGTTTGATAGACGACTCCGCTAGCAGGATCCACAGCCACGGCTTCGTGGTTGAAGCGACCCATTTCTTTTAAGGCCATCGGATCAGTTAATCCGATCTCGTAGTTCGCGGGAACCTCGAAATTGTAGCCGTGATCTTCGTTGAGCTTGTCGCCCGCACGAGCTGTGGTCTCCTCGCAAGTGATCCAAGACCCCCAAGGGGTTGATCCGCCAGAACAGTTACGAATTGTGCCAGCGAGTGAAAGGTAATGCCGTTTAAGTTCTTGTGTCCGCGTATCGAATACTAGCGTGCTTGTACCGCCATGGAGTTGAGCTCCGGAATTACCTGCGTCATAGAGTTTGCTACGGTCCAATTGCTTCCAGGCATCCGAATTGGAGAAGGGATTGTCGCTCGAATCTAAAGGACTCATCTCATGATTGCGGACGAGCAAAGTGAGTCCGTTGGGCCCGGGAAACGCATCCATACCATCGTGGGCGCCGGGAACGATGAAACCATCATCCATGGTCTCTCCGGCCTGGGAGATGACCTTGTAGCTGAATCCTCTTGGCATACGCATGCGTCCTTGAGGATCCGGCTGAAGAGGCCCGTATCCTTTAGCGGTCACGGAGGAGGATCCATTTGAGCCTGAACCTTGAGCGTAGGCATAATTTGTGACGCATGCGCTGAGGCCTAGAAAGCCGGCGCTTAATACGGAGTTTTTGACGAATTCTCGGCGGTTGCTGGTAGTCATGGTAGCGCTATTTTTTTTCCTCCAGAGTCTGACAGGAGATTCCGGAAATTGTCCATCACAGAGATCGTGTTCACCGAAATGCGCCGAAAACGCTTGGTTCGGTTTGGTGGTTGAAAGGACCGGTTGTGGTCCCCGGCCGAGAATCTTGGATAAAAATGGTAACGGGCGATCTCCGAGCGCCCACAAGTGGTAGAACAGGCTTCTAGCCTGTTTTCTCTGACGCCGGACACAGGCAGGATGCCTGTGCTACTTTTCAAATGGGCGCTCGGAGATCGCCCGTTACCAATGATAAAATGGGGATCATCGCTTCTCGAAAATCGCCCAAGGTCTATTTAACCAGAAACGGTTCGATAACTCCCTGCAAGCTCGGCGGGAAGAGGCCTTCGATATGCACGCCATCCTCCTCGGATTTCGAGTTTTTGATTCCACCGCTGGCGTGCAGCTGAGAAATCACGTCGTAGCGATTGTGGGGAATCATTAACTTTGTTGGGGGCAGTTTCGCATTTAGCGATTCCGATATGCGGGATTTTAGTAGATCCAATCCCTCTCTGGTTTCCGCGCTGATGAAAATCGCCTCAGGGTAAAGGAGTTCGAAGCGTTCCCGCTTTTCACTGCTTTCCAGTTTATCGATCTTATTGAAGACGATTAGACTCGGGTTTTCGTTCGCCCCGATTTCCGACAGCACCGCTTCAGTCGTTTTGATGTGGCTACTAGATTCTGAGCTCGAAATATCAATGAGGTGTATCAGGAGATCGGCGACAACGGCTTCCTCAAGAGTAGCCTTAAACGCTTCCACGAGCCGGTGAGGAAGTCGCCGTACGAATCCAACTGTATCGGTCAATAGCACATGCTGACTCTTGTCGAGATCGAGGCGACGGGTTGTTGGGTCCAATGTGGCGAATAGTTTGTCTTCCGCCAGCGCTTCGGAGGCTGTCAATTTGTTTAGGAGCGAGGACTTTCCTGCGTTCGTGTAGCCGACTATGGATACGGTAGGCACGGGTTTTCGCAGCCGTTTGGCTCGCTGTACGTGGCGATGCTGGATCACTTCTTTGAGCTCTCGCTTAACCACTGCGATGCGATCGTTGACCATGCGACGGTCGGCCTCCAATTGCGTTTCGCCTTGGCCGCGAGCGCCGGTCATGCCGCCTCGCTGACGACTGAGGTGAGTCCACGCTCGAGTGAGACGGGGTAGCGAGTACTCCATGCGGGCCAAGGCCACTTGCAACACGGCTTCCTTGGTTTGAGCGCGCTCGGAGAAGATGTCGATTATCACTTCCTGGCGATCGATGACGCAGATTTTCGTTTCCTGCTCCCAGTTCCGTTGCTGAGCCGGGGTGAGTTCTTCGTCGAAAATGATGACATCAATGTTCTTTTCCTGAATCAGATCGATAATCTCTTCCCGTTTTCCCTTGCCGACGAGATAGGGGGGTGACGGTTTTCGAAGCTTTACGAGCATGCGATCGATGATAGGAATGTCTAAATTCGAAGTCAGCTCTTCTAGCTCTTCGAGCAAGTATTCAGTTTCCTGACGCGTCATGTCGGATCGCTGAATGCCGATGAGCAAAGCCCGTTGGACTTTTTGCCTGTTCTCTTCTAGATCAAACACGACTATCTGTGGCCGTTTTCAGTTTGCGAAAACGCCCCGCTCTCATGATCGAGAGCAGGGCGTTGCGGTTAAATTGAGTTGCGAGAAAGGCAATCGATTATGCTTCCGCCTCAATGGCTGCTTGAGCAGCAGCGAGACGAGCAACGGGAACTCGATTAGGCGAACAGCTCACGTAGGTGAGGCCAGCGCGGTGACAGAACTTGACTGAAGCGGGGTCGCCGCCGTGCTCGCCGCAAATGCCCAACTTGATGTTCGGGTTGGTGGACTTGCCGCCGTCGACTCCTTGCTGAACCAAGGATCCCACGCCTGCCTGATCGATGGTGGCGAATGGATTCTGTGGCAGGATGTCGAGATCCTTGTACTTGCCTAAGAAACTTCCGGCATCATCACGGCTCATCCCGAGCGTGGTCTGGGTCAAGTCGTTTGTTCCGAAGCTGAAGAACTGAGCGGTCTTAGCGATCTCAGCGGAGGTCACAGCTGCGCGGGGCACTTCGATCATGGTACCGACGAGGTAGTTGATCTTAACGCCCTTGGCTTTCTGAACTTCCTTAGCGACGCGGTGAACGATGGCCACTTGGTTGTCGAGCTCGTCCTGGAAGCCTACAAGAGGAATCATGATTTCAGGATTCACCTTTACCTTCTTCTTCAGCTTGAGCACTTGAGCGGCAGCTTCGAAGATGGCTTGAGCCTGCATTTCCGTAATTTCTGGATACGAAATACCGAGGCGGCAACCGCGATGGCCAAGCATTGGGTTTTCTTCATGCAGGGCGTGTACTCGCTCTGTAACAACGTCTACCGATACGCCGAGATGTTCTGCCAACGAACGACGAGCCTCGTCGTCGTGGGGGAGGAACTCGTGCAATGGCGGATCCAGCAGGCGAACAGTGACTGGGCGGCCGTCCATCGCTTTGAACAATCCATTGAAGTCCTTACGCTGGAAAGGAAGCAACTTCTTGAGGGCCTTTTTGCGAGAAGCTTCATCAGGCGCTAGGATCATTTCCCGCATGTAAGTAATGCGGTCGCCTTCAAAGAACATGTGCTCCGTACGGCAAAGTCCGATACCTTCTGCTCCAAGGGATATAGCCGCTTTCGATTGCGTAGGAGAATCCGCATTGGTGCGAACGCCTAGCTTGCGGAACTTGTCAGCCCATTTCATTACCTGATCGAAGAGCTGGTAGGTGTAGCTTTTTTCGGCTTTCATCTTGCCAGCGAGAACCTGGGAGACTTCGGACGGAGCGGTTTCCACGTGGCCAGCGAAAATCTGGCCAGTTGTGCCGTCAATAGAGATATAGTCGCCTTCATCGAGAACAGTTTTGCCAGCCGATAGAGTGCGACTCGCGTAGTTGATATCGATATCGGAAGCGCCGCAGATACAAACCTTGCCCATCTGACGAGCAACGAGGGCGGCGTGCGAGGATACACCGCCACGAGATGTGAGGATGCCATCCGAGGCAATCATTCCGCGGAGGTCTTCCGGAGATGTTTCTTCGCGGCAAAGGACAACGGAATTACCCTTGGCCACTTCCTTTTCGGCGTCGGCCGCGTTAAAGACGATCTTTCCAGAAGCCGCTCCCGGCCCTGCGGGCAATCCGGTAGCCATCAATGTCGCTTTCTTGATAGAGGCGGTGTCGAAGATAGGAACGAGCAGGCTTGAGATCTGATCGGCGGGGATCTTGGTGACCGCTGTTTTTTGGTTCATTAACCGCTGCTTCGTCATTTCAACGGCGATACGGACGGCTGCTAGACCGGTACGTTTACCATTACGGGTTTGCAGCATGTAGAGCGTGCCGTCTTCGATGGTGAACTCGAAATCCTGTACATCGCCAAAGTGCTTTTCCAGTTTCTTTCGCACTGCGCATAGCTCCTTGAAGGATTTTGGCATATCTTGCTCGAGTTGAGCGATCGGGTGCGGTGTGCGTACGCCGGCGACAACATCCTCGCCTTGAGCATTGATCAGGTACTCGCCGTAGAAAACGTTCTCCCCGTTGGCAGGGTCGCGAGTGAAGGCGACGCCGGTGCCCGAAGTTTCACCCATGTTTCCGAATACCATGAGCTGCACATTTACAGCAGTTCCCCATTCGGCAGGGATACCGTACTTTTGACGATAGAGGATGGCGCGTTCGTTCTGCCAGGAGTTGAAAACCGCTCCGACGGCGCCGTCGAGTTGCTTATGAACGTCTTGTGGAAATTCGCCTCCGGTGCGGTCCTTGATTAGCTTCTGGAAACGGCGGATAACTTCCTTGTTGTCCTCTTCGGTAAGGTCCGAATCGATCTCGACGCCAACTTCTTTCTTAACACCTTCCAACACGTGTTCGAATGGCTCGGGCTCGAGCTCATTGCGTGATTGAACTCCCATTACAACGTCGCCGTACATTTGGATGAATCGGCGATAGCAGTCGTAGGCAAAGCGTCCGTTGCCGGTGAGCTTGGCTAAGCCAGCGACTGTCTTGTCGTTGAGGCCAAGATTCAAAATCGTATCCATCATGCCGGGCATGGATTCGCGAGCGCCGGACCGGACGGAGAAAAGAAGCGGGTTCTTGGGATCGCCAAACTTTTTGCGCGACTCGCGCTCAACAGTCTTGATGGCCTTTTCGACCTGGCCTTTGAGCTCGGCTGGGTACCTGCGACCATTATCGTAGTAGGCCGTGCAGACCTCGGTTGTGATGGTGAAACCGCCTGGTACGGGTAGGCCGATGGCAGCCATTTCCGCTAGGTTGGCGCCTTTACCGCCAAGCAGTTCCTTCATTTTAGCGTTACCGTCGGTTTTCTTGCCGAACGAGTAAACGTATTTTATGGCTTTAGCAGCGCGTTTACGCGCGGTCTTCTTCGCTTTTTTCGCAGTGGTTTTGGATGGCATCCTTATTGAACTAATTTGGATTTGCGATGGATGAAGAGAGGGCGTTTGTGGAACCTACTCCTCTAAGAAAAGGGACCCTCTTAAGAACGGATCTCCATCTGTCAACGGGATTGATCAATAGGTAGAGATTAAGCGCTCCAGGCGGGTCGATAAGAGGTCTCTGAGCAGGAAAATGGAGTTGCCCGTGAGGAATCCGTTGTTCATGTAACTGGGTTTGAAAAGTTGAATGAGCGATATCGAGCCCTATCAAGAACCTGATGATGACGAGCCAAAATGGGCTGGGGATCCCAAGCACATGGGATTCTTGGAGCATCTGGAAGAGCTTCGCTGGTCGCTGCTCAAGCCGATCGCGGCCTTCATGATAGCGTTCGTGGCCTCCATGATTTTTATCGTGGATGTTAAGGACATCTTGCTAGCTCCGCTCTATGCGAACTATTCACATTTGTCAGAAGAGGAGTTGCTCGTGGTTTTTCCTGGTCTGACTACCTACAATGTCACTGGGGTCTTCATGGCCATGCTTCTGATTGGCGTAATTATCGGCCTTATGGTGGCGTCACCATTTTTTATATACTATTTAGGTCGCTTCTTGGCCCCGGCCTTGACCGTTCAGGAAAAGAAAATCCTCGTTCCGGGTTCGTTCTCTGTTCTGTTACTCTTTCTCTTGGGGTGCTCTTTCGGCTATTACATTTTGCTGCCTCGAACCATCACTGCAGTAATTTGGTTTAACCAGTTGCTCGGTTTCCAGATGCTTTGGACGACTAGCAATTACTTTGGCTTTCTGACCTTTACGATTCTAGGGCTAGGTATCGCCTTTCAGATGCCCTTGGCGATAATCGTTCTGGTGACGATCGGAGTAGTCACTCCGGAACAGCTTCGTGAATACCGTCGCTACATTGTCCTTTCAATTTTGATCTTGGCGGCCATCTTAACGCCACCTGAACCGGTTACTCAGTTAGCTCTGGCCGGACCTTTGTGGATTCTGTACGAGCTCTCGATCATCGTGTCGGTCTTCCTCAAGAAGAAACAGGATGCCAAGGCTGAGAAGCTAGACAGCGAGTGGGAAGATTGATAGGGATAAAATCGATCTCCGATATCGAGCGCTTTAGATTCATCAATCAGGTAGGGAGGACTGGCTCAGTCCTTCACCCTTTGAATTCGGAGGATCGAGCGATCCTCCCCACCTATGAAATACACCGCTGTTTGCGATAGGAGAATTTCGTTTATGAGAAGCCTTTCTCTGCCCGAATCCCCCCTTACATCGATCGCAGAGATTCGGCAAATACGTCGCAGGCCCGATCTATCGCTTCGTTTTCGTGGGCCGTGGAAATGAAGTTCCCTTCGTATTTTGAAGGGGGAATGTAGACACCGAGATTGAGGCAATTGTGGAAGTAGCTGTTGAAGCGCTCGGTATCCGTAGTCGAAGCGTCGTCCAAATTCTCAACTGTCGTATCGGTAAAATAGAGACAGAACATGGATCCTACTTGAGGAATCTGAGCAGGAATCCCCGTTTCGTTGACAGCCGACTGAATAACGTCCCTTACCTGGGCGCCCAAGCGGTCGAGGCGCTCGTAGGCGCTGCCGTCTTTGAGAAGTTCGAGAGCGGCTATACCCGCTGCCATCGCGAGCGGATTGCCGCTGAGTGTGCCAGCTTGATAGACTGGTCCCTCAGGAGCCAGGTGATCCATGATCTCCGCTTTGCCTCCAAGGGCGCCCACGGGAAGTCCACCTCCAATGATCTTGCCGAGGGTCGTCAAGTCGGGAGTGATCCCCTCCTTGGTTTGCGCACCTCCTGCGGAAACGCGGAATCCGGTCATGACTTCGTCGAAGATCAGAACGGATCCATTTTTCGAGCAGAGATCCCGCAGTCCTTGGAGATAGCCATTCTTGGGAAAGATTAGTCCAACATTAGCAGGGTAGGGCTCGAGTATGATGCCAGCTATATCGTCACCGTAGGTTTCAAATGCATTTTGGACGGCTTCGAGATTGTTGAACGGGAGAACGATGGTCTCGCGGGCAAATCCTTCAGGCACACCGGCGCTGTCCGGATTGCCCAAAGTCAGGGCTCCAGAACCCGCTTTGATGAGCAGCGAATCGGCGTGCCCGTGATAGCAGCCTTCGAACTTGATGATTTTGTTTCGCTTTGTGTAACCGCGAGCCAATCGAATGGCGGTCATAGTAGCCTCAGTGCCGCTATTTACCATACGCACCTTCTCGATTGAGGGGACCATTTCGATAATGAGTTCCGCCATAGTGATCTCATAAGGATTTGGCGTGCCGAAGCTGGTGCCGCTCTCGAGGGCCTTGGCTAAGGCCTCGCGGATGGTTTCGTTGTTGTGCCCGTGAATGGCGGGTCCCCAAGTGCAGACGAAATCGATAAGTTCTTTGTCGTCAGCTGTCGTTAATATCGCTCCATTGGCCCGCTTGGTAAAAAAAGGCGTTCCGCCGACGGAGCGGAAGGCTCGTACGGGTGAGTTGACGCCACCTGGAATGAGTTGTTTGGCGCGTTCGAAAAGTTCGTTCGAAGTGGTCATTTTGTAGATTGTTTATTTTGAAGGTTTAAAGTCCGCAGGACGCTGTTCAATGGCTACAGACTAAAAGGCTATGGTCTATAGAGCTCGCACTGATAGAGCTCGCACTGCTAGGAAACGTAGCGTTGCACGATGGGGATGCGTCGGCCAACACCGAAGGCGAGGGGAGTCAGCTTCAGGCCGGGGGCTGCTTGCTTGCGTTTGTATTCGTTGAGATCAACCTTGCGTACGATATCTTTGACTACCTCTGGTTCATACCCAAGGGCTACGATATCATCAGCGGATTTCCCTTCTTCGACATAAGCTTTCAAAATTCCGTCCAGCACGTCGTATGGCGGAAGACTGTCTTCATCTTTCTGGTCCGGTCGAAGTTCGGCAGATGGAGGCTTTTCGATCGTATTGACGGGAATGATCTCTCCGTCTCGATTCATATGGCGAGCGAGCTCGAAAACTTTCACTTTTGGAAGATCGGAAATCACGGCTAGCCCGCCACACATATCGCCATAGAGGGTGCAATAGCCTACTGAAAGCTCGCTCTTGTTTCCCGTCGTAAGAAGCAGAGCGCCGAATTTATTAGAGAGGGCCATCAGCAGCAGTCCTCGGGCTCGGGCTTGTATGTT
>MDTA01133991.1_pt1 | contig 11888 bp, 12 predicted proteins | sample 811151 | NCBI WGS metagenome assembly MDTA01 (sample SAMN05326648, study PRJNA326480) | marine metagenome | isolation source: seawater | place: Indian Ocean: South | collected 2010 | reverse complement strand
TTATATTCTATATTATTATTTTTATTTTTTAAAAGGTCTGATTTTAAAATAAAGTCAATAACCTTTTTATTCTTATCAACAATTGGAATTTGTGAGAAACCTTTTTCAATAAAAATACTTTTAATTTGTTTTTTTGTAATACTATCTTTAAATACTAAAAGCGGATTTTCATTAATATATTTAATAACACTTTCATCTAAATCGATTGAATTTAGAATTAATCTTCTTATATCAGGATCTGTAAGAATCCCCTTAATAATATCATTTTCATCAACTATAATTCCTATTCCAAAGTGTGCTTTGTCAATTATTTTAATTGCCTGCCTTAAATTTTGAGAACTTTTTATAAAAACACTTCTAAGTTCAGCTTCAGTTCGATAATTCATAACAATTAGTTTTTATATTTTTTTAAATTATTAAATATTATATTAATGACATTAATTATTCCAGGTTTAGAAAACTTTAATTTAAGTTTTTTATGCATTTCAATTTTAAAATTATCATCGTTTAATAAATTAATTTTGTTTTGATTAAGATTATTAAACATTCCTAAATTAACACAGTAACCAATATTTTCTAGCTCAGTTGCATATAAATTCTTAAACTCACGAAAAGCTACCGTAAAAGTTGGTACTTTAGAAGCTATTGATTTAAATGTGGTACTTCCGTAAGTGGTTATAGCAACGGTCGCATTATTTAAATACTCAACGACACTCTTAACATTCATTTTAAATTTTATTCTTCTGTACTTATTACTGATACTATTAAAATGAAAAGTATCATAACTTGGTGATAAGATTACTATTTTTATTAAACCAGTTTGTAAATCATCTATATATCTTAAAAGTGGTTCTGCTTTTTCTGGTTTTTCAGAGCCTCCTATAAAACACAATAAATACCCATCATTTAATTTATAATTTGAATTCTCATAATAATCTAAAGGGACAGGAGAATATTCCAACCCTATATATTTTTCACATCTATTATCATCTTTGATTTTACAATAAGGCAAGTGATTAATTACAATATCGACCTGGTGTGGAATTACATACTCAATTGCATCCCATAAAAAAATTATTGAATTACTTTTGCTTTTAACCTCTTTAAAAAAATCATGATTGACAGTTGTTTTTCCGGGGTAAAACATAGTATCAACAATAGAAACAAAACATTTTTTTTTATCATTATGAATTAAAATTTCTATGTTATCATCAAGCTGCTTCCTTATAAAATCAATGCTTTTGGGATGATATTCGCCTTGAATTGCTAATTTGGCTTTAGGATAGCTTTTTATATATGTATTCATAATATCAATCCCTCGAAAAACGTGTCCCATACCAATTTCGGGATACCCGTCACAAAAATAAATCAAATCAAATTTATTCACCTTTTATTTTATTGACCTGCATTTGAATATATTCACCATATTTCATCGTCTCAGTTTCTGAAACTTTAATTAATTTATTTTTTGGGAAAGAACATATATTATATTTTTCAGCGTATTTAATATACTTTTCAATTTTTGCTTTAATTCCAACTTTATTTATTAACTCTGAAACATCATTAAATTCATTTATAAGATCAACTGAAAAAGTGATAAAAGGTTTAAAAAGTTCTTTGGGTGGTTGGATGAAATTACAATTAAATTCACTCGGATTATTTATATACATAGCTAAATACTGACTTTCATTAGGATCCATCATTTCATTTAATTTTTTTAAAGCATCAACTTTAATTACTTCTCCAGTAGCACCACGGGGTAGAAAAGTCATTAGTGAATAATCTGCTTCTTTTGAAATATGGTCTTTTAAAACATCATCTAAAATATAAGGGTCGGTTAATGGGTTATCTGCAGTAACACGTACTATATTATCAGCCTTGGCATTATTAGCTGCATCTAATAAGCGCTCAATAACAGCTAACTCACTACCGGCAATAAAATGAATTCCGTTTTTATTAGCTATTTGGGTTAGAATCAAGTCATTGGGGTGGTTTGAAGTGCATAAGTAGATTTCCTGAAACTCTTTGGAGAGTTTCATCCTTTGAATTAAATGTTCGATTAGTTTTTTATTAGCTATTTTTCGTAAAACCTTGTGTTTTAAACGGGTTGAATTAGTTCTAGCAACTATACAAATTATATTTTTCAATTCTTTTTAATATTTGAAATAAAAATTGGATTTCCTTTATTTACGTCTTTAATCAGTTTATTTCCAATAATTAAATCGATTTGAGATGATTCTAAGCCATCAATACTTCTTTTGATTTCAAAGTCGTCTTCTTTCAATATTTTACCTGAAAATAAATCTTTTTTTGCTATTATTTTTTTGTAGACAAACTTTCTAAAATTTTTTTCACTTTCAGAAATTTGTCTTAAAGGTTCCCCTAAGGCTGGTCTATAATAATCAATTTTTTCAATAAGTTTTTTTAGTGAATTTGGTTCAATTGAAACCTGCCAGTCAAAACGATTTTCGTTTTTAGAATCAATTGTTACATGTTTTTCTAGAAATATTGCTCCTTTAGCCATGGCTAATAATGGTATTATATCATTATCTATAGAATGGTCAGCAAATCCGGTTTTACAATCGAATAAGTTTTCCAAGCTTTTGAGGAAATTTAGATTTTGGTTTTCGATTTTTGTAGGATAGGCATTAAATCCATAAAGAAGTATAACTTCACAATTATCTAATATTTTTAAAGCAGACGAAATTTCATTAAGATTAGCTCCTCCAAACTCTAAAAATACTTTTCCAAATGACTGGTTTACATATGATAAAAAATCATGATTAATTATATCACTAGCATGGATTTTAACAGTGTCAAATCCATAATCAAAACATAGTTTTGCGGAGGGATAGTCAAGAATGCAAGGAAGTATACATATCTTCTTTTCTTTACACCAATCAAAATACTCAATCCATACATCAGCCGCAATATGAACTTTCAGGAAATTTGAATATGATTTTTTATCATATTTAGTTACAAAGGAATCTAGATTTAATACTTGGACTGTTATCATGTGAGCACCGGCCCTACTGCATTCAAGGCTAAGTTCTTTTAAATATTCAATTTCTCCCATATGATTGGAAGCAGTTTCGGCTATAATTTTCATTTTATATTATTAGATTTAATTTGATGATCTTTACCAATTTTATTAATTAATTTTTTACCAATAATTTCAATAGCCGTTTCTGGGGATAAACCATCACCAGGTCTCTTAAAATCAATATTATCCATACTGATTGTTTCACCAGCTTGGATATCTTTTGATGCAACTATACTTCTTCTCATCAACGGTCTTATTTTCATTTCATCATCACTGATAATTTTTTTCTTTTGCTTATTAGCTTCATATACTTTATTACCAAGTCTGACCAATTCGGAAAGCTCTTTTGGATCTGAAGAAATAGCCTGGTCAGGCCCAGGCATATTTTTATCTAATGTAAAATGCTTTTCGATAATTGTAGCTCCCTTCGCTATTGCTGCTAAAGGTAAATGTATTCCTAATGTGTGGTCAGAAAAACCAATATCAGTATCGAATTTTTGTTTTAATAATTCTATAACATGAAGATTAACAAGTTTGGCTGTAGTAGGATAAAGTGAGACACAATGTAATATTGCTACCTTCGGTGCTCCAAATTTCAAAAGGTGATTATATGACTTCTCAATTTCATCAATAAAACTACCGCCTGTAGATAAAATGACCATCTTATTTTTTTTAGCAACATATTCAAGTAAAGGAAGGTGAGTTAGATCACCAGAGGCAATTTTATATTTATTTACTGAAAGCTTTTCCAGCAAATCAACACTTTCAAAATCAAACGGAGTTGAAAAAAATTCAATTTTCTTTTTATCACAATAATTTTTAACCTCGGCGTGAAAAATCTTGTTTATACTTACTTTTTTCCAAAAATCTCCGACAGTCTTAACTCCATCTAAACCAAATCCACCTAATATCTTTTTTTTAAATTCGGTTTTAGAAACTAACTTATTTGCTGTTATGGATTGGAATTTCACAGCGTTTGCACCACTTGTTACTGCTGCATCAATCATTTCTTTGGCAAGACTTAAATCCCCATTATGATTTAAACCAATTTCGGCTATAAAATAAAGATTATTTTTCATATTAATTATATTTAACGATAGCTTCACCTTCAATAGCAATTTCATTTTTACTATTAAAGCATGTAGTTTTTAATTTACATATTGGTTTATCAACCCTTATTTCAATTACTTCAACTCTGAATGTTGCCTCCTCATCAATATAAATAGGTTTGGAAAATTTTAATGATTGATTTAAATAAATTGATCCAATTCCAGGAAGCTTTGTGCCAATTAAAAAACTAAATGAACTTGAAAGCAATACTCCGTGTACAATCCTTTTTTTGAAAATGCTATTTTTGGCGTATTTTTTGTCTAAATGAATTGGATTAGAATCTAAACTCAAATTTGCAAATGATTGCACATCATCAAAGTTAAATACTCTTTTTATTTCAATAAATTTTCCAATTTCTAAATTTTTCATGTGTATTCTTTTATATTTAAACTAAGCCAAGTATTAGTATCACCAATCTTATACCCCAAACCAGTCCATGATTTTTGAACAGGGATATTATAAACTTGAGTTCCTAGGTGAATATATCTGCATCCTCGATCAACAAGCCAATTAGTTCCAAAATGAATCATTTTAGTATATATACCAGCTTCTCTTGCAATGGGTGAAACAGCTGATAAAATCAGAGCACCAATTTTATCAGCATAAATATCGTCAAAATTACCAAAATACTTTAATGTAGTATATCCGACTGCAATATTATCTAATTCCGCGATCACAGTGTAATCTGCTATTTCTCCACTACATGAATTTTTAATCCAGGATTCATGAAAATTGTCACAAATTTCATTAGGTAAGTCTGGATTAGAATGATATCTATCTTGTGAGTAAGAGGATCTAGCTAAATTTAAAACATGATCTAAGTCAGATTCTTTAAATGACCTTAAATTAATATTCCCGTAATTCAAATCAGGAACGCTAGTTTTATATGTATCAAAAAAATAAGTACAGCTTACATCGTTAGTAATAAACCCCTTTTTTTCTAGTTCTTGAACAATAAACGGTGATTTATAATTTAATAATACTTGTAAATTATCAACATTAATTTCCCTACATCTCGAAAGAATTTTTTCAATTAATATTTTTAATACAGTAGCGTTGTCGGATTTGAGTTTAAAATTTTTAACGCAGTAAATTTTTTTTTTGAAAAAATCACTGTCCCATTCATTTTTTTCAAAACTAAAAAAACCAAGAATTTTATTTTTTTCCTCAACAATGAAATACTCAATACCAATATTAAATCCAATTAATAAATCAGCAAGAAAGTGTTTTTCAATATTATCTTTTTTAATAGTTCTTATATAACTGTATTTATATTGACTAAAGGTTTTTGGTATTCTACTTAATTCATCTTTATTTAAAACTTGTCTAATACTATACATAATAATCAATTTAAAATTTCATATAAACAATTTGAAATATAATCTACATCTTGTTTGGTTAATGCACCATACATTGGTAGTGTTATCTCATTACTAACAATGTAATCTGTAATTGTTAGCGGTGTATATTCGTTTTTATAAATCGTAAACCTATGTACAGCTGGATAATGTATGGAAGTCTGTATTCCATTTTGATGTAAACTATTTCTGACTGAATCTCTATATTCAGCAGTTGAATCTTTAAGAATTATAGGAAAAATATAATTTGATGTAAATTCAGTATTATCCTTAAAAGGAATAATAATCTTATTAATATTTTTTAACCCTTCTATATACCATTTTCTAACTTCACGTCTTTTTTCTAAATCTTTTTTTAACTTTTTAAATTGAACAATGCCTAAAGAGGCTCTAATATCATCTAAACGATAATTATATCCAAGAGTTTCAATATCATATGATGTAGCATGTCCTTTGGCTCTTTCATATGACATAGTTGTCATTCCATGTGAACGTAATAGTCTAGCATCTTGTATATATTTTTCATTATTTGATATCATAATTCCTCCCTCTGCAGTACTCATATTTTTATTTGAAAAAAAACTAAAAGTACCAATATCTCCGATTGACCCAAGTTTCTTTTCATTGTATTCTGATAAAGGTGCATGGCATGCGTCTTCTACAACTTTTAAATTATGTTGATTGGCAATTCGCATAATCGAATTCATATCGGCAGCAAAACCAGCAAAATGCATAGGAATTATAACTTTGGTTTTATTTGTAACTTTTCTCAGTATATCATCAGGGTCGATCGTTAAATCTGTTAAGCTTTTTACATCAGCAAATACTGGGGTTGCACCAACATATTTAACAGAATTTGCGGTGGCTGCAAAGGTCAATGAAGGTACAATTACCTCATCTCCTTTTTTAACTCCTAGAACCATCAAAGCTAGATGAAGTGCAGCTGTACATGATGAAACTGTAAGGGCAAAATTGACATCAAATGATTCACAAAAAAGTTTTTCTAATTGTTGACATTTTGGCCCTGTGGAAATCCATTTTGATTTAAGTGTTTTTACAACTTCATTTTCTTCATGTTCATCGTAACTTAAATCAAACAGTGGTATTTTAAATGACATAATTAAAATGTTTTGTTTAGTTTATAATTACCATACAAATTTTTATTTGTAATAGAATCTCTATATAATCCAATTTCAAGTGCATCAACTAACTCGTTTATCCCATCTTTTATTGTATATTTTGGTTCAAAACCTAGGATATTTTTAACTTTTTCAAAGTTAACCCTGTAATTTCTTGGATCACTACCATTATCTGAATAGCTAATATTTGAATTTGGTATTCTTGTTAAAATTTCATTAACAAGCATTTGCTTGGTTGAATTATTAATATTGCCTCCAGCATTAAAAACCTCAAAGTTGACTTTTTCTTTTTTAGACCTAATTACAATATCTAATAGTCTTGCAAAATCTCTTACGTGACAATAAGGTCTCCAAGTATCCTTATCATAAACCTCGAGATGTTGTCCGAAAAACATATCTCTAACAAACTCACTAATAGATAAATCGAATCTCATTCTTGGGGATAAACCAAAAGCTGTTGCAAATCTTAAAACAACACCTGTGTAATCAACCAAATTTTTTTTACTAATGAGATACTGCTCATTGGTTACTTTGGCTTTGGCATAAAGAGATAATGGACTTAATTGAAAATTTTCATCTGCCAACTCGGTGTCTTTGATTAACCCATAATTTGAACATGTTGAAATAAAAACCAATTTATCTAATCCCTTTCCGTTAAAATATTCAATACATTTTTGCACAGATAATTCATTTATAATTTCTGATTCTTTTGGATACTTTTTAGTTACAGGGTCACCAACAAGTCCTGAAAGTATGATTACATCAGTAATATCTTTTGAAGCTAAATCTAAAAGCTTGTGGTCTCCCATATCACCGTAAATAAGTTTATAATTTGGATCACCTACGAAGGAAATAACAGAAAATTGATTATCATATATAAAATTATCAAGTACCGTAACTTTATAGCCTCTTTTAAGAAAATCTGATGTTATAACGGTTCCAACATAGCCTGCTCCACCTATTAATAATATATTCTTCATATTGTTTTATTTAATTTATTACTTATCATCTGACCAATAGCAAAAGCGGAGGTTGCGGCGGGAGATGGTGCATTTATCACATTTACGATATTATTTTTTTGCTGTATCTCAAAATCATCCAATAAATCACCCTGAATACTACAAACCTGTGCTCTCACTCCTGCACCCCCTTTAATTAAATCATCTTCGTTAATCTCAGGAATTAGTTTTTTCAAAGCTTTAGTAAAAGCTTTTTTAGATAAGGATCTGTAAATTTCATAAATGCCAATTCTGCCAAATTTAAAAGCAATTTTCCAAAAGCCAGGCCACAAGATAGTTTCAAGAAAATCTTTTAAATTAAAATCAAAAAAACTATAGCCTTCTCTTTTAAAGGCTAAAACAGCATTAGGACCTGCTTCAATACCACCCCCAATCATTCTTGTAAAATGGACACCCAAAAAAGGAAAAGATGGGTTGGGAACAGGGTATATGAGATTCCTAACTAATTTCCTAGATTCTTTTTTAAGCTCATAATATTCTCCTCTAAATGGAATAATTCTGAGATTTGGAATTTTATTTGAATAACTTGCAATTCTGTCTGAAAAAAGTCCTCCACATGTTATCACTTTCCTTCCTTCATAAATTTTATTTTTTGTCACAATTTTAACGGTTTCTCCAGAAATTATATTTTCAACTTTCTCATTTAAAATAATGTCTACATTTTTCTGAATAAGTAATTCCGCTAACTTATTAGCAACCTGCTTATAATTTATAATTCCTGCCTGAGGTACATGTATGGCTTTTATTCCTAAACAATGTGGCTCAATTTCTTTAATTTCATTTGAGTTCAGAAATTTCAAACCTTTTAAGCCATTCTTCACGCCTCTTTCGTAAATATTTTCTAATATCTCCAATTCTTCCTTCTTGGTTGCGACGATTATTTTACCACAAATATCATAATCTATTTTATGTTCCTTTGCAAATTCAATCAACAGCTTATAACCTTTTTGACAATTAATTGCTTTTAGGCTATTTGGTTTATAATATACTCCTGAATGAATAACTCCGCTGTTGTTTCCGGTTTGATGTTGTGAAACTTCAGATTCTTTTTCAAGAATTAGTATATTTTTTTTTTGGAATTTTTTTGAAAGGCTAAATGCTGTCGACAGACCAATAATACCTGCGCCCACAACAATAAAATCATATTTCATAATATATTTTAATTATAAGAAAGGGTGTTTCGAAAGTGGATGTCTGACCATCGGGTGATAATCTCCTTCAATTTTTGATAAATTTACATTTCTAATTTGGTAAGCAACTTCAATCGATTTTCTCGCATCCTCAATGGAAAAACCTTTTCCATTTAAAATATTTTCATATACCTTGGTGTGTAGTTTATCAAATCCGGAACTAAATTCAAATTCTTTGCCTTCTATTAATATTGATCTAAAAGTTCTTTGACCTAAAGCTTTTTGTTTTTTAGGTATTAATTCGTTATTGATTGATAAAAACCATCTTACCCTTGCTTTTTCAAATTCTAAATAGCCTGCTGATCTATCATGTTCCCTTAAATGGACTTTATTTATTTTTACTTTTCCAAAAATCCAACATAGCATATCGAAGAAATGTATACCAATATTTGATGCTAAACCTCCTGATTTTATGACATCACCCTTCCATGAAGCATAATACCAATTTCCTCTTGATGTAATGTATGTCAAATCAATATCATAGACTTTATCCTTTGGCCCTTTTTCTATAATATCTTTGAGTTTAATTATACTTTCATGAAGTCTTAGTTGAAGAATATTGAAAACTTTTTTTCCCGTTCTATTTTGGATTTTTATTAGTGTATCCAAATTCCAAGGATTCAGAACTAGTGGTTTTTCACAAATTGCATTAGCATCATTTCTTAATGCGAATCTAATGTGTGAATCATGAAGATAATTAGGTGTACAAATTGTAATGTAGTCTATTTTTCTTTTTTCATCAAATCTCAACTTATCTACATGCCGATCAAATCTCTCGAATTCTACAAAAAAATCAGATTTAGGGAAAAAACTATCGATTACTCCAACACTGTCAGACTTATCATACGCAACCAATAATTTATTGTTTGTATCTTTTATGGCACCAAGATGCTTTGGTGCAATGTAACCTGAGGCACCCATTAATGCAAAATTCTTCATTTATTATATTTTTTAAAATACTTTTGAAACTCAGTAAAACTTCTAAAAGGCAGATTACTTGAATATTCATTTGATAAGGTAACTTTTGTGAATTTTTTATTTAAAGCTAATTTCACAGATTTTTTAATCATATTGATTTGCTTATTGTAAAGCTTTTCATTGATGTCAACTATAGTATCATCGGCTTCAATATTAATTTTTTCCTTACACAAAATCAGACCGGCATCTATATTTTTATCAATTAGATGCCCAGTAACAATTTGTGGTTGATTAAGTTTGATAGCTCTTAAAGATGAATTTAAGCCTCTTATCTTTGGTATATCTCCAGGGTGAAAATTAATTATTCCGATTTTAAATAAATCAATTATATTCTTTTTAAGAATTCTAGCCCCAGCAATGATTCCTATTTTAGGTTTAATTTTTTTCAAAAGATCAATACATTTTATAGAATCATGATCAAATTCATAGTATGGGATATTAAATTTTGAACATAATTCATAAGCAGAAAACAAAGGTTTAATATTTATTTTTGTTTTAAATGGATTTTTTTTTATGCTTAATTTTTTCCAGGGACAGGCAATAACACAACTTATACTAATATCATTAACCATACAATATAAAATAAAATCTTGTGTTTTTCGATGAGGGAAATCGTAAGCAAATATTACCATAACTTATTAATTAAAGAGATTCGTCAGCAATATCCTCTAAAATGGATTTTACATCAAATATAACTGAATTAATTTTTTTTATACTTTCAAAATCTATATTTAAAAATGATTTATGAGCTACTGATAAAACTATTACATCAAACCTTTCGTCAGGAATTTCATTTTCTATTTCTAATCCGTATTCTGATAGTACATCAGAGGGATTTGCAATTGGATCATAAATTTTAGTTTCAATTTTATTTTTATGAAATTCTGAAATTATATCAACAACTTTGGTGTTTCTGATGTCAGGACAGTTTTCCTTAAATGTAATTCCTAAAATTAAAGCTCTAGATCCTTTAATTTCTATCTTTTTATTTTTCATTAATTGGATTACCCTTTTTGCAACATATTTAGACATATTATCGTTAGTATCTCTTCCAGAAAGTATAATTTTTGGATTAAAACCTAATTCAATAGATTTAGACGCCAAATAATAAGGATCAACCCCAATGCAATGTCCTCCTACAAGTCCAGGTTTAAATTGTAAAAAATTCCATTTTGTAGAAGCGGCTTGTAATACATCATTTGTTTCAATATCCATCAAGTGAAAAATTTTGGATAATTCATTCATAAAGGCAATATTAATATCCCTCTGAGCATTCTCAATCACCTTAGCAGCCTCTGCAACTTTAATACTCTTTGCCATATAAGTGCCAGCACTAATTATTGAGGAATATAATTCATCAACTATTTTAGCAGTTTTTTTGTTTGACCCCGAAGTTACTTTTATAATATTTTCAATTTTATTTTTTTTGTCACCTGGATTTATTCTTTCTGGTGAATAACCAACAAAAAAATCTTTATTGTAAATTAATTTTGAATTTTCTTCCAATATTGGAACACAAACCTCCTCGGTAGCACCGGGGTAAACCGTTGATTCATAAATAATAATATCGTTTTTGCTTAGAAATGAGCCCACCATTTCGGAAGCCTTTTTTAAAAGAAATAAATCAGGGTTTTTAAATTTATCGATTGGGGTAGGTACAGTTACAATATATATATTAGAGTTTTTAATTTCATTTAAATTATAAGTAAAATTAATTTTGTGCATAGTTGAAGCAAGATCAAAATCATCAATTTCATTTGTAATGTCGAAACCACTTTTCAACTGATCTATCCTTTCTTTGTTTATATCAAAACCGGTTACTTTATATCCCTTATTTGCAAACGCATTTGCCAATGGAAGCCCTACATAACCAAGACCTATAATCGCAATCTTTTTTTTCATAATTTATAATTTTTTATAAACCAATTAATTGTATGATCTAATCCTTCATTTAATTTTATTTCAGCACTCCAGCCAAGTTCATTTAATCTTGAGCTATCGAGTATCTTTCTGGGTGTTCCGTCAGGCATATTTGAGTTCCAGAAAACATT
>MDTA01193684.1_pt1 | contig 11889 bp, 16 predicted proteins | sample 811151 | NCBI WGS metagenome assembly MDTA01 (sample SAMN05326648, study PRJNA326480) | marine metagenome | isolation source: seawater | place: Indian Ocean: South | collected 2010 | reverse complement strand
TGAATATAGATAAAATTAAAAAAGAATTCCCTATATTTGATGAAAAAATTCATAATAACGATTTAGTTTATCTGGATAGTGCAAACTCATCACAAAAACCTAAAATTGTTTTAGATAGAATTAATGATTTTTACTCTAAACAATTTTCAAATGTTGGAAGAAGCTTGCATTATTTAGCAGTTGCAGCAACTAATTTATATGAAAATACAAGGGTTTCAGTTCAAAAATATATAAATGCAAAAGATAAAAATGAGATTGTATTTACTAAAGGAGCTACGGAAGCTTTAAATCTAGTTGCGAATACTTTGGGCCAATCAATATTAGAAACAAATGATGAGGTTTTGATTACAGAATTAGAGCATCACTCTAATTATGTTCCATGGCATTTTTTAAGAAAATCAAAAAATATTAAAATTAAATTTGCAGAAATTAATGAAAATGGTGATATTCCAATAGAAAATATAGAAAAAGAAATAACAGAAAAAACTAAAGTAATTGCGATTACTCATTTGTCTAATGTCACTGGTTCAGTTTTACCTATTAAAGAAATTACACAACTTGCTCATTCAAAAGGTATTGTTGTAGTAGTTGATGGTTGTCAGGGAGGACCACATTTAAAATTAGATATGCAAGATTTGGATTGTGATTTTTATGCAATTTCATGTCATAAGATGTATGGTCCAACAGGACTTGGTGTTCTATATGGAAAAAAGAAATGGTTAGAGCAACTTCCACCTTATCAAGGTGGCGGTGGCATGATTAATGAAGTTAAAAAAGATAGAATTACATATGGTGAACTTCCAAATAAATATGAAGCTGGAACAATGGCTACAGCACAAGTAATTGCCTTTGATCAATCAATAAAATTTCTCGAAAGTATTGGTATTGAAAACATAATCAAACATGAAAAAGAATTAATTGAGTATGGTCAAGAGATTTTACAAAAAAATAATTCTGTAAAACTAATTGGGAATCCAAAAGAGAGAGGTGGAGTGTTATCTTTTATAATTGAAGGTGTTCATCCACATGATATTGCAACTATTTTAGATGAAACAGGAGTAGCTATCAGAGCAGGTCATCATTGTTGTCAAATTCTTCATGACAAATTAGGTATTCCTGCTAGCGCAAGAGCATCATTAGGAGTTTATAATACCAAAGATGATTTAGATAAATTGAATGAGGGAATTAATAATTGTAAAAAAATTTTTGAATTAAAATGAATTTAAAAGAATTATATCAAGAAATAATCTTAGAACATGGAAAAAATCCTAGAAATTTAAGGAAGACAGAAAACTTCAATAAAGAAGCTAAAGGAAATAATCCATTATGTGGTGACAGCGTACATGTATACTTAAAATTAAATGATCAAAGAAAAGTTGAGGATATTTCTTTTGAAGGAAGTGGATGTGCAATATCAATGGCATCAGCTTCAATTATGACAGATTTAATTAAGGGTAAAAGTGATAATGAAGCAAAAGAAATTATTGAAGATTTTTTAGGAATGATAAAAGAAAATCCAGAACTTAAAAACAAAATTTTAGAAAAAGATGATAAAACAAAATTAATGTGTCTTTCAGGTGTTAAACAATATCCTATGAGAGTTAAATGTGCTACTTTATCATGGCACACCTTAGTTTCAGCAATGGAAAATGACGGGAAACAGGTGAGTACTGAAGAATAGTATTTATGGAGATTAAACAAAAAATTATTGATGAATTAAGAAAAATTTATGATCCAGAGTTGCCAGTAAATATTTATGAACTTGGATTGATATATGATATAAAAGTTATAGGAAGAAAAGCTGAAATAAAAATGACATTAACAACACCAAATTGTCCTGTTGCTGAAAGCTTACCTAAAGAAGTTAAAGAAGGAGCTATGCAAGTAGAAGAAATAGATGAAGTTAATTTAGAATTAGTTTGGGATCCACCATGGAACAAAGATATGATGTCAGATGCAGCTAAATTGGAGTTGAACTTATAATGAATTCTATAATTAAATTGAGTGATAATGCTGCTAACAGAATTAAAGAAATAATGTCTAGTGCAGAAAAAGACGCTTTAGGGGTAAGAGTTTCAGTTAAGTCAGGTGGTTGTGCAGGTATGTCCTATGTGATGGAATATTCAAAAAAACTTAATCCAAATGATGAGGTGATCGAGGATAAAGGAGTAAAGGTATTTATCGATTCAGCAGCTGTGATGTATTTGTTAGGCACTGAGATGGATTATAAAAAAGAGGATTTTGCCTCTACTTTCGTATTTAATAACCCTAATGAAACCGAGCGATGTGGTTGTGGAGAGTCATTTAAAGTAGGCTAATTCATAGCATCCTATAAGTTGCATAGCAGTATTGCTATAAATGCATATCTAGTGTATAAGACTCATATGAACAAGTTTGAATTTAAAAATCTTGTTAAAGGCCTTAAGGACTCTTTAAAAGAAAAAACTTTCTTTAAAGATTTACGTAAAGAAGTTGAAACTGGTGCAAATGGTACTCAAGACTACGTAGTTAAAAAGGGCGTTAATAAAGATTCCATTGCTACAACCAAACAGTAATAGTTAGTTACTAGCTACTGTAATACATCTCAAATTCTACTGGGTGAGGTGCATGTTCGAATTTATGAATTTCCTCAAACTTAAGAGCAATATATGCATCTATTTGATCATCAGTAAATACATCACCTTGAGTTAAGAACTCTCTATCTTTATCTAAATTTTCCATTGCTTCTCTTAGAGAACCACATACAGTCGGTATAGATTTTACTTCCTCAGGAGGTAGTTCATACAAATCCTTATCAAAAGATTCACCAGGATGAATTTTATTTTTAATCCCATCTAGTCCAGCCATTAGCATTGCTGCAAAAGTTAAATAAGGGTTTCCTGCTGCATCTGGGAATCTTATTTCACACCTAGCACCATTTTTGCTCAAAGTTATAGGTATTCTACAAGACGCAGATCTATTCCTAGCTGAATAAGCCAAAAGCACTGGGGCTTCAAATCCCGGTATTAATCTTTTATAACTATTAGTTGTTGAATTAGCAAATGCATTAATTGCTTTTGCATGTTTTAAGATTCCTCCAATGTAGTTTAAAGCTGTTTCAGATAATCCAGCATAAGCATCACCAGAAAATACAGGTGTATCACCTTTCCATAATGATTGATGAATATGCATTCCAGATCCATTATCACCAGCAACTGGCTTAGGCATGAAAGTAGCTGTTTTACCGAATGAGTGTGTTACCATTTGCACAACATATTTATATAATTGCACGTTATCAGCTTGATTAACTAATGTACCAAAGTACATACCAAGTTCATGTTGACTGGGAGCAACTTCATGATGATGTTTTTCTACTTTAATACCAACATCTTTTAAACTTTTAAGATACTCACTTCGCATATCTTGTTCACTATCGACTGGAGGTACTGGAAAATACCCACCTTTTATAGGAGGTCTATGCCCCATATTTCCATTTTCATATTCTTTTCCAGAATTATAAGGTCCCTCTTTGCTATCAATTTTAAATCCACAGTCATTCATATCATTTTTAATTTTTACATCATCAAAAACGAAAAATTCCGGCTCAGGTCCAAAAAAGGCTTTATCTCCAATTCCAGATGCTTTTAAATATTCCTCTGCCTTTTTAGCTACACCCCTTGGATCCCTCTCATATGGAGTTTTTTTGATAGCATCTAAAATGTCACAGAATAACACGATTGTGTTGTGTGAAGTAAAGGGATCTAAAAAAAATCTTGATAAATCTGGTTTTAAAATCATGTCAGACTCATTGATAGCCTTCCAACCTGCTATTGAAGATCCATCAAAAAAAACTCCATTATTTAACATTCCTTCATCGACAGCAGTAGCATCCATAGTTAAATGTTGAAGTTTTCCTCTTGGATCAGTAAATCTCAAGTCAACAAATTCAGCATCTTTATCTTTAATAAATTTTAAAACATTGTTAGCACTCATACACTCTCCTATATATCTGAGCGTTGTATTATCAAAAAAAGATTGATAATTAATGTTCTTTTACTTAATAACACCTATGCAATTTTTACATAAGTATATAAATTAAAGTTTTAAATGACTAACAATTTTGAGTTGAATAATGAGATTATTTAATAAAGAGCCAGTCAAAAGAGTTGAGGGGATTTTAAAAAAGTATGACATAAATCAAAACGTCATAATCTTAAACTCATCAGCAAAAACCGCTGTCGAAGCTGCTTCATCCTTAGGTTGTGAAGTTGGAGCAATTGTTAAAAGTTTACTCTTTAGGACAGAAAATTTTTTTACTTTATGTCTAATTGCAGGTGATAAAAAAGCATAACTTAATAAAATTAAAAAAAATTTAGAAATAAATGATGTAGAAATGGCTTCTGCCCACCAGGTAAAAGAAGTCACTGGTTTTACTATCGGAGGTGTTTCCCCGATAGGTCATTTAAAAAGCATAAATATACTTTTGGATATTTCTTTGAAAAGACAAAATTCTTTATTTGCAGCCGCAGGCCATCCTAACTGTGTTTTTAAAATTAATTTTTCGGATTTACAAAAAATTACTAATGGAACCATAAAAGATATATCAGAATGAGATCACCAAATTTATCAGATTATTTGCTTTTAGTTTTATTAGCATTAATTTGGGCATCAGCATTTTTCAATATTAAGATTGCAACATTTTCTTTTGGACCTGTCACTATTGCATTTCTGAGAGTTTTTTTTGGTGCCATACCTGTTTTACTACTGTGTTATTTTAAAGACATCAAGATTGAAGCATTTTCCAAAGATTGGCACTGGTTTGCAATGATTGGATTTATCAACCTAGTTGTTCCATTTTTTTTAATAGCTTATGGTGTAAAAACAGTTCAAAGTAATTTAGCAGCTATACTAATGTCAACAACGCCTTTAAGCTCAACTGTGTTAGGTCATTTTTTCACAAAGAATGAAAAATTTAATTTTATTAAGACTTTTGGAATTTTGATTGGTTTTTCAGGAATAGTTTATCTATTTTCAGATAATTTACTTATCAATGAAAATAATATTTTATCTGCACTTTTAATATTACTTGGTTCTACATGTTATGTAATCGGAGGTGTATTAACTCTGAAAATAAGTAAAAAAAGAAATGAGAATGTAACTGGTTCAATATTAATTTGGGCTACAATAATACTTATACCTCTTGTAATTTTTATTGAAAAACCATGGAATACATCTCCAAGACTGGACTCAACAATTTCAGTTATATATTTGGGTTTAGTTTCAACAGGTATAGCTTGGTTGTTAAGATTTCGTATTTTAGTAAATAATGGATTAATTTTTCAGTCACAAGTTTCTTATCTAATTCCGATTTTCGGTATTTTTTTAAGCTACGTTTTTTTAAAAGAGTTAATAACTATTAAAGTAATAGTATCATTAATTGCTGTGATTTTAGGAATATATTTTGTGAAGAAAGGAGACACAAAGATTATTTAATAATATAACAAACATTGGCAAAAAATTTTGAAAAATTTTTTAAGGAATTTTTAAAACTTAAAATTAAAAAATAAGCAATTGTACGAAATAAATATTTTATCATATTCTTATAAAGATATAGAGAAGTTTTTTTAACATCAAAGTAATATAAGGGTGATATCTCATGGTGAAATGATCTTAAGAAAATATTTTCTAAACTTGGTTTACTTGAACTACCTTCGTTATGATGAGCAATTGAAAATGGATTTACAATTATTGATAAATTTTTTTTTAAAAATTTTCTACATAAATCTATCTCCTCCCAAAATAAGAAATATTTATTTGAAAAACCATTTACTTCTTTAAATAATCTAGATTTTATCAATAAAACGCATCCTTTAGAGACATCAACACATATTTCTCCTTCAGGTTTTTTATCGATTTTTTTTATATCTAAATTAATTAAACCCTTATTTTTTTCGTATAAGTCTCTTTTTTCAGGTAAGATCCCATAACTATCATCGTCAGTAATATTTAATGGTGCTGCAATTGCACAATTTTCGTTATTTGATGCTGTTGATAAAAGTTTAATTATAGATTTTTCATCAATCACAACATCTGGGCTAAGTAAAAGAAAAAAATCAGATTTAATGAAATTAAATGCAAAATTTGCACCTTTACCCATTCCAATATTTTTACCAGGAGAAATAATTTTTATGTTATTTTTTAAACTTAATTCATTTAATATTTTTGAATTTTTTCCATTATCTACAATAATTATTCTAAAGTTGTCTAGAGTTTCCAAACATTTAAAAATTATGTCTGATGAATTATAAAGTACAATTACAATAGTTATTTTATCAGATGCATTCATATATTATTTTAACTCAATCTTTAAAACCAGTAAACATTTCTATGTGCGAAGGTGTTGTTTCACAACAACCTCCTAAAATAGTAGCACCAGATTGTTTAAATTTTTTTGCAAATTCAGACATTTTCTTGGGTGTTAAATCCTTTCGCTGACCTAAATATTCATTTGGGTTTAATATGTTATTTTTACTATCAGTCTTATTTAATATTGGATTTGTCTTAACGAACGCATTAAGTTTAAAACCAAAGGGTATATCTAAACTTTTTATTTCTTTCAGATTTAATTCGAAGTTTTCTGGCGAAACACATGAAAGCATGATGCCAAGTAGTTTATTATGTTGAATTTTCCCGATAATATCTGTAATTTTTTCACCACTTGGTAATTTTCTGCCTTCCGAAATATGTGCGCCAATTAGATAAGGTTTGTTAAATTCTTTGATACTTTCAATAGCAATTTTAATTTCTTTAACACTACTTAATACATCAAAATAAAAAAAATCTACAAAAGGATCTAATAATTTTGCTTGTTCGAAGAAATTGTCTTTTATGATGTTTTTTGGTCTTTCATCAGCTATATAAGTTTTATTTTGAGGTGGTAAACCACCAGCTACTAGAACATTAGGATAGTAATATTTTGTTTTTTTTGCTATTTCAGCAGCTTTTGTATTAAGATATTCAAACTTGTCCTCTACACTGTTTTCAATCAATCTCAATTTTCTTGTGGCAAAAGTAGTTGTTATGATAACTTCAGCCCCAGCTTTGATAAAATCTAAATGAGTTTCTAGCAAAAGCTTATGATAATTTTTATCCAGTATTGCGCTTGCACTCCATAAAGTTCCTCTAGGTTTTAGTCCTCTTGACAAGAGTTCTTGACCCATACCACCATCAAGGATTCTTATTTGTTTAAAAAAATTTAAATCCATTATTTTATTAAAATAATTTAAGCAAATAATCTATAACCTAATCTTATTGCAACAAAAATAACTAATAAAGACGTTATTACCACCAGCGTTCTACCATTTAAAATTTTAAGATTTAAATAATTGCCAATAAATCCACCCAATAAGACACTTATAAATAAAGGCCAATAAGCACCAATTTCATTTATGATTATTTGTTTTGTAAGTTGACCAAGTATACCTGAAATTGAATTTATAAGTATAAATAAAGATGCAGATGTAACAATTTTTTTTGGCTTATCTGCCTTTAATAAAAAAAGTACAGGACTTAAAAAAATTCCTCCTCCGATACCAATTATTCCTGAAATTAATCCAAGAAGAGAGCCAATGATAAGAGAAATCGAAAAGTGTAGTTTCTTTACAATGATATTTTTTTCTTCATAAGACTTATTATTAATCAATAATAACATTCCAGCTATTGATAAAACTAAAAATAATAAAATTTCAAATATTTCTTTTTTTAATACTAATGTTCCACCAATATAGGCAAAAGGAATAGACCCTACTAAAAATGGGATCAATAATCTTAAATTATGATTTCCAGCTTTAACATAATTAAACTAATTTCCAGTTACAACAATAATATTACATACCAAAGCTATAACAGGAAAAATATGATAAGGAATATCCCATATTAATAATAAGGCCAAATATGTAGATCCTCCACCAAAACCAACAGATGAATATAAAATAGCTGTTAAAAAAAATAATATTGATAATATAATCATCTTAAGATTTTTTTATGAAAGTAAACATAGCACTATTGACTGTAACAGATACAAGAACTTTTGATAATGATAAATCAGGAAAAATACTTGTAGAAAAAATTAGTGAAGCTAATCACAAATTGGTAGATAGAAAAATTTGTAAAGATAATAAAGAAAAAATTGTAAATATAATCAGAGGTTGGTTGAAAAATGATGAAATAGATGTTGTAATAACCACTGGTGGGACAGGTTTGACCGGTAGAGATATTACTCCTGAGGCTTTAGATGAAATCGCGGATAAACATATACCAGGATTTGGTGAAATTTTTAGGAACATAAGTTTAAAGTCTGTGGGAACTTCTGCAATTCAATCAAGAGCTTGTGCAGTTTTGTCGAATGGAAAATACATTTTTGCCCTACCAGGTTCCTCTGGCGGTGTTTCTGATGCTTGGGATGGAATTTTAAAATATCAATTAGATGTTAATCACAAACCTTGTAACTTTGTGGAATTATTTCCAAGATTAAAAGAAAAATAATTAATTCAAATAGCTCCAAGCTTAAGATTTGAAGAAACATTAAAATCTAAAGAGTCAGGTTTTTTTAAATCTAAGTTATTCATAATTTCTATATATTGGTTGACATTATCTACCTGTAATCGAGGATTATATTTTTTTTCTTTACCAATAGTACTTACTTTCTCTCCTTTATAATCATGAGCAGGGTACAAAAGTGTTTCATCTGGTAATTTTAATAATTTGTTAAAAATTGACTCGTAAGCATCTCTTGGGTTTCCATTTTGAAAATCTGTTCTTCCAGTTCCATTTATCAATAAAGTATCACCAGAAAATAAATATTTGTCTAATAAAAAACTAAAACTATCTGAAGTATGACCTGGGGTGTATAGAGCTTTAATTTTTAAATCATCAAGTTTAATAATTTCTTCGTCTTTTACTTTTATCTCAACAGCATCCGTCGGAGTATGATTTCCCATTATTGTAGAACATTTCGTTAAATTTTTTAATTTACTTGCACCCGTTACATGATCAGCATGTATATGAGTATCAATAACCTTAACAAGTCTTAAATCTAAATCTTTTAATATTTTTATATATTCATCAACATTTTCTAAAACAGGATCAATTATTAAAGCTTCTCTACCTTTAAATGAGGCAATTAAGTAAGTGTAAGTGCTGGATTTTTGATCAAAAATTTGTTTAAAAATCATAACTAAATATTATCATATAACAATGGAAACCACTATAATTGACTGGTCTTGCTTGTATACTTGGAGACAAAGTGCAAGAAACACTGCCTGGTGTTTACTAGGTTGTTCTATTGGTGATTTTGGAACTATATTATTTTTCCAATTAACAAAAATACCATTTCCAATCTTAGGAATAATGATTTTAGCTGTAATAAATGGCTTAATCACAAGTATAATTTTAGAAACAATCATTTTAATAAAGCAAAATCTAACTTTTAAAAAAGCTTTAAACACTGCACTTGGAATGAGTTTTATATCAATGATAAGCATGGAAATTACAATGAATTTGACAGATTATTTTTTGACTGGTGGTGCTGTTTTAACATGGTGGGTTGTCCCTTTGATGCTTATAGTTGGTTTTATAACGCCTTGGCCGTATAATTATTATAGAATGAAAAAATATGGCATCAATTGTCATTAAAAATTGGGATAATAAAACATGGTTATCATCAAATAATTATATTAAATCATTCAATAATTTTTTATCAAAAAATTATAAATTTAATTCAAAGACAAAAATTTTGGATATCGGTTGTGGAAGAGGTAAAATTATTGGTAATTTAAGATCAAAATATAATCTTAAAAATAAACCAATAGGAATAGATGTTATTAATCACAAAGATAAAGATAAAAGAATTAAGTTTAAAAAAATAGATGTTTTAAGTTTTTTTAAAACCAATAAACAAAAATTTGACTTCATTTTAATTAAGCAGTCAATTCATTTTTTAAGTATTACTCAAATTAAAAAATTAATTTATTTATTGAAAAATAATTTAAATAAAAATGGTAAAATATTTATTTTTACATTGGATACTTCTTATAATGAAATACCAACTTTTAGATTAATGAGAATGAGATTAAATAAATCCTTAAAGAGAGATAAAATGATTTCAGATATAATATCTAAATTATATTTGAGGAAAACTAAAAAAAGATTTATTTTTAATGTAAAAATTTCAAAAAAAAAATACGTAAGAATGATTGAAAATAAATTTATATCAATTTTATTGTCATTTTCAAAAAAAGAAATTTTAAAAGGAATTTTTGAAATCAATCATAAATATCAAAATACTATAAAATTTAAAGATAAACTTATCTGTATGATATTATAAAATTTTTTTAAGTAAGTTTTCTTTAAATAATATTTTATGAATAATTACTGCAAATAAATGTAATGATATCAAAAAAATTAAGATATAATTTCCAAAAATATGAATTTCATAAAATTTTTCTGCCAAATCAAAATTTTCTTTTAAATCAACGTCTAAAAAAAAAATATTAAGAGGTTCACCATTAAATAATTTTTTTAGAGCACCTGAAATAGTAATCACTAAAATAGATACATATAAGAATATATGATTTATTCTTGCAATAATTCTTTGACCAGGGAAAATATTATTACTTACTTTTGGTGTTGGATTTAATATTTTATAAAAAAGCCTAAATATAGTGATGTATAATATACAAAGACCCAATATAACATGAACATTTTCTATTGTTATTCTTCTTTCACTAAAATCAAGATCAACTAAGTAATATCCTAATGGTATTTGTAAAAGCAATGCTGCGGCACTTATCCAATGAAATGATTTTGATATAAAACCATATTCTGTTAAATTATTAGTAAACCTCATATGTTAAAAATATATTATTCTAACTTATTAAAATATTGTTTTTTAATTTTTACTATATTAATTTTTTCATACCCAGTAAATTCACTCAAATCAGACGAAATTACAATGGAAGAAGTAATAATAAAAAAAAGAAAAGCAATTTTCAGTAAGAATTATAGCACAGCTAAAAAGGTGCAAGTGTTTGCTTCAAAAGGAGATTATGAAAAAGCAAAAAGTTTAATGATTGAAATGAGCGAAAATTACAAAAATTTGATACCATTGTTTCCCGATAATACTAGGTCTGGCTTTAAAACTGAGGCACTACCAATTATTTGGGAGAAAAAAGATGAATTTAACGATTTAATGAAAAAATCCTCTAATGATATGGTTAAATTAGCCTCAATAATAGATACTTCGGAGGATGTTAAAGGTGTTATTACAAAAATGATGTGGAATAATTGTAAGGCATGTCATAGTAAGTTTAGAGCATCCCACTAAAATTTATAACTAAGTTTTTAACAAAAGAGGTTACTCTTTCAGTTTTTTACCAAAAGAGCACCTCTTATCTACCTTTATGAAATTTAAATTCTAAAGGATTAAAGGTTTATATTGATTGTTGAATTTTTGATTTTTCAGCTAAGTATCGGGTGGCGAAAGTTTTAACATGTAACCTCCTTATTTTTAGACTATTAATTAAAGTAAATTATTCAATAAATTTATTTTGATTTAGATGAAATTAATTTATTGAATACAACCTCATAACTTTGTAGATTCCAATATCTTAAAAATTACAATCAAAAACAGAGCTTCAAAAAAAATAGTCAATATATTATTGATTTATTCGTAATTGCATAAAAAAATAGATTTATATATGCTTCTTTTAATGAGATATATCAAAGGACTTATAAGTTTGTTAATTAGTTTAATCGTTTCCACAATTATAATTTATGCAATAAATTTTGTAGCTGGTATAGCCGGTGCAGATTATTCATTTACAAATGGTGAAGTTTTTATGATTTGGATAT
>MDTA01215121.1_pt1 | contig 11890 bp, 8 predicted proteins | sample 811151 | NCBI WGS metagenome assembly MDTA01 (sample SAMN05326648, study PRJNA326480) | marine metagenome | isolation source: seawater | place: Indian Ocean: South | collected 2010 | reverse complement strand
TTGAAATAAAAAATGGTCATATTGAGAGGGAATATAATTCTCTAGAATTTAATAAATTATTTGAAAATGATTATAATTTTTATCAAATTTAATTTAATTTAATTTAATTTAATTTAATTTAAAGACTTCTTTTGGTGTCCCAACTGCACTTACTTTGCCATTTTCTAATTTAATCAATTTATCACAATTTTTAATAGTGGTTAATCTATGGGCAATCATAATAATTGTTATATAATTACTTAAATTATCAATTGTATCCATTAATTTATTTTCAGTAATATCATCAAGAGCACTAGTCGCTTCATCAAAAATTAATATACTCGCCCCCTTATAAAGTGCTCTAGCAATCCCAATCCTTTGTTGCTGACCACCACTTAATTGAATTCCCCTTTCTCCAACCGAAGATAAATATTTGTTTGGGATTGATTCTATAAATTGATTGATTTGAGCTCGCTCAGCGGCTAACTTTAATCTTTTAAAATTAATTTTTTCCTTTGGCAAATTAAATGCAATATTTTCGGCTATTGATCTATCAGTTAAATATATAGATTGAGGTACATGGCCAATTTGGGATTGCCATTCAGAGACAAAAGATCTATCTTTTTTAAAATTTAATTCCTTATCATCTACTAATATTTTTCCTGAAGTTGGAGATAATAGTCCCATTAAAAGATCAATAGTAGTTGATTTCCCACTACCTGTTTTTCCAATTATTCCAACTCTTTCACCTTTTTTTATCTCAAAATTAATTTCTTTTAAAATAAGATTTGATTTGTCTGAGTATTTATAAGATATATTCTCAAAAGTTATATTTTTTGAAAATTCAAAATGTTTTTTTGAAATCTTTTTTTCTTTTTTTGAAGTTTCTTCATCTAATAGAGAAACAATTATTTCTACAGAACTTTTACCTCCTCTAATTCCTGAAAGAGAGGAGTATATAGTTTGAATTGCAGGAAGTATTCTTTGTGCACCTAATGCAAAAGCTCCAATTATAGGTAAAGCATCATTAATTCCTTCATTTGTAGAAATTAGCGATATGGAGACTAGGCTAATAAGACAAATCGCAAAAGCTTCAATAATAAATTTGGGAAAAACACCCAATAAAACATTTTCTGCTCGAAGATTCCTATATTGATAATATGAACTATTGAATAAATTAAGATAAAAACTCTGACTCTTATCAAGAATAATGTCTCTAAATGATCCATATCCTTCTTGGATTATTTTAGTATTCTCGTTATATCTCTTTGATATCATCCTACTATTCTTTACAAGTCTTTTTTCAGTAGAAGATCCAATTAAACAATAAAAAATACCCATAAACAAACCTATAGATAAAGCTACTTTTGTATTTATTACAAAAAGCGTTATGATGAGTCCAATCAGTATGAAGAAAGAACTTAGTATACTTAATACGAAATCTATAAAGCTAATAATATTATCAATATGAATACTCAAAGCAGATATTATTTCACTGCTACTGGTGCTGATATAATCCTCGTATGACTGATTTAATGATTTAGAGTAAGCTTCTGATCCAAAGTCACTCCCAATTGTTGCAGCTAACTTACCATTTATCCAAACAGTAAATAATCTTAATGAGGCTGCTAAAATTATCGCTAAACAAAAAATAAATGTTATTGGAAATATTAATTTATCTGGAGTTTCAAAATTAAGACTTTTATAAATATTTTCTATTAAACTATATTCCAAAAGTTTTGATGGGTAACTAATAACTGTCAAAAAAGGAATAATAAGAGTAAGTGAAAACATCTCCGCGAAGCTGCTTAATAAAATTAAAATAAATAAGATTAATATTTGAAGTTTTCTTTTTTTGGATGTCCTTTTAAATAGGGCAATCAATAATGTAATTGTATTATATTTTTTAGTCTTATTTTTCCCCATTGATCATATCCTATAAGGGGAAAGTTCCCTTGGTACAACTCCTTTTAAGTCATAAATAATTGAATTATTTTTCAATAATTGATTCCAATTATTAATTGAAATTTCTTTGAAAAATTTGTGAGCAACAGCAACTATTATTGCATCAAATTTTTCATTTAATGGAAGTTTTTTTAATACTTTTATTTTATAAAATTCTTTAGCATCTTCTGGATTCACTATTGGATCAAAAATCTTACAGTTTAAATTATATTTTTTTAATGATTTATATAAATCATTAACTTTAGTATTTCTCAAATCTCCACAGTTTTCCTTAAAAGAAAATCCTAAAATTAATATGTTTGAATTTCTAATATCAATGTTTTTTTGAATCATTTTAAGAATAATTTGATCAACAAGCCAACTTGCCATATTATCATTTATTCTTCTTCCCGCTAATACTAGTTCAGGATAATATCCAACCTGCATTGATTTAAAAGTTAAATAATAAGGGTCCACACCTATACAATGCCCACCGACTAATCCAGGTTTGAAATTTAAAAAATTCCATTTAGTTGAGGCGGCTTTTAGAACATCTAAGGTATCTATATTTAGTCTATTAAATATTATTGCTAATTCATTTATAAGTGCAATATTCAAATCTCTTTGAGTATTCTCTATTATTTTTGCGGCTTCAGCTACTTTTATTGAAGGAGATTTATAAGTTCCAGCACTGACTATTAATGAATAGAATTTATCTATCCAATTAGAGACTTCTTTATTTGATCCACTCGTAATTTTTATTATCGAGGTTAATTTATGGGTACTATCTCCAGGATTAATTCTTTCCGGGCTATAACCACAAAAAAAATCTTTATTAAAAACTAATCCAGAAATATTTTCTATTATTGGTACACATATTTCTTCAGTAGTGCCAGGATAGACTGTACTTTCATAAATAATAATTGGGTTACAATTTTTTTCTCTGTAACTTAAAGATTTTGCAACTGTCTTAGTTGCATTTATTAATGGCTTTAGATCTGGATTTTTATCTAAGGTAATTGGAGTTGGAACTGTTATCAGAAAAATATCGGCATTATCAATATCTTTATATTCACTTGAAAGCATTAAACCTTTGGCTTTTAATAATTCTTCCTTTGAAATTTCATTTGTTTTGTCGAAGCCATTTTTCAATTCTTGAATCCTATCTATATTTGTATCAAAACCAATTACAGTTCTATAAGAAGAATTATTTTGATTAATTCTTAGCTTGGCAAACTCTACTGCTAATGGAAGTCCTACATATCCAAGACCTATAATTGCAATTGAACTATTGTTTATTTCTGGTAAAGCTATATTACTCATTTAAATTTTTTAAATATTTTTTGAAGTAAAGCTTACTTTTTTTAGTTTATGTTAGTATATGTCCCTTTTAAAAAATTTATAAGAGAAGTTAATTAAAATTTTAAAATCTTTGATATCAGTTTAAAATTGATTTGATCTAACTAATTGAAATAAAGTATAATTGTTGATATGAATTCAAAATTAGAAATAAATTATACTTACTAAAGAACTTATGGAAAATTTAGAAAGTGATTCAAATAATATAAGCTTTGAAAATAGTGACAGTGTATTTAATATGAAAATATTGCTTGAATGTCTAATTAGGAGGAGAAAGTTAGTTATTAGTGTAGCGTCAGCAATATTATTTTTATTTTTTTGCTTTGCATTTTTGAGTAAGAGAGTTTGGAAAGGCGAATTTCAAATAGTGCTTAATAAAAAAGACAAGAATTCTGTAACTACTTTATCCATTTTGAATAATGTAAATAATTCAGCAGTTAGAAATCTATTAGGAAGTTCTTTAAATTTATCTTCTAATGTAAATACAGAAGTTGAAATTCTTAAGAGTAAATCAGTTTTAATGCCAATATTTAATTATGTAAAAAAAACTAAAGAATTAAATGGCGAAAAAATTAAATATGCTAAGTGGGTTAAACAAGTTAATGTTGGACTTAAACCAAGGACAAGTGTATTAACTGTCTCTTATAAAGACACTAATAAAGATATTGTCTTGCCGGTAGTAACTAGAATTTCACAAGCTTACAAAGAGTATCCCGGTAGAGATAAGAATAAAGGTTTACAAACAGCAATAAGATATTTTGATGAACAAATATCAATTTTCTCAAATAAAAGTGAAAAGTCTTATAGAGATTATATTTCTTTTGCCTTAGAAAATAATCTGAATATTTTACCGAATGAATCATCTTTGAGATCTTATACAAAATCTCCTAATAATGGTAATGGCCAAATGCAAAATAGACCTACTAATTTAAATATTGATCCGCGTTTAGTAGTGCAAAATAAAATTAAAGCGCTTGAAATGGAAAAAAAAGAAGTTGAGTCCATTGATATATCAAAATATGATGATCAAGCATTACCTTTGCCAATATTTTCAAGACAAATAAAAGATAGTGAAAATCAACTTTTAGACGCAGTTAATCTTAAAGTTTTAAAGTTATCTGAATTAAGTAATTTTTTAACTGAAAATGATAGAAGAATTGTAAATTTGAAGAGAGATATAAAAATTCTTAATAAAAAGATGCAGACTAATTTAGTTGAAGTAATGGGAAATGAAATTAAAAATTTAAATGTCAGATTAGCTTTAATAAGTAAGCCCAAAGAAGTGGTTATTAAGTCTAAAGAGCTGCAGAGGGATCTTTTTAGATTAGATACTATATTAGTAAATTTAGAAAATAGTAAGCAAATAATTTCTCTTCAATTAGCAGAAAAAAATAATCCATGGGAATTAATATCTACTCCATTTATGGAAGATAGTCCCGTCGCGCCTAAAAAGAAACAAATAGTTTTATTGGGTTTGTTCACAAGTATATTGTTGGGAAGTTTATGTGCATTTTATGCTGAAAGATTTTCAGGTATAATTTACAGTCTTGCTGAATTTAGATCTTTATTAAATTATAGATTTTTAAATCAGATGGATTTAAATAAAACAAATGAATGGGATAATGTAATAAATATTCTTGGTCAGAATATTGCTGATTCAAAAATTAACAATTTAGGTTTGGCATTGATAAACAAACAAGATGGGAAGGAAATAAAATTATTTACTCAAGCTTTAGAAAAATCAATTCCAAATATTAATATTATCAGAAGTGATAATTTATTAGACTTATCTTCCTGTGAAGATATAATATTGTTGGTTTGTAAAGGTAAAGTTAAAAGAGAAGAATTATTTGAATTTAATCAGAAAATTAAATTATTAAATAAATCATTATTGGGATGGATATATTTCTCAAATACTTAAATTTAAATCTTTAGAAAAATGGCTTCTACTTTCAACAAAAAAATAATTTCAAAAAAAAATTTATTTATTTTATTACTATTTTTAGGCTTTTTTAGTAATTCTAATTTTGCAAATCAAGTAACATTTGATAAGAATGTTAATTCTTCTTATTTAAAAAAAATCCCAAAAAATGATTATATATTAGGAGAAGGAGATGCTTTATTTATATCAATAGTTAAAGATGTAGAAGAATTTAATGTTAAAACCACAATTGATGCAAGCGGAACAATAACCTTACCTAGACTTAATAGGATATTTGTAAAAGGTCTATCTATTAATGAATTTAAAGAAATTCTTGAAAAAGAATATGCTTTATTTGTTAAAGAACCAGATATAGAGATAACGATAATTGAGCATAGGCCTGTAAGGGTTTTTGTAGGAGGAGAAGTTGAGAGCCCAGGATTAATTACTATTCCTGGAAGCTATATTATTAGTGATGAGCCTTTAAATAATGAAAAACCATTTTCAAAAGATTATTTCTTCCCTTCAATTTATGATGCAATAAGAAAATCCGGTGGAGTCAATTATTATTCTGACTTATCTAATATAGAAGTAATAAGGATTAATAATTTATCTAATGGTGGAGGTTTTGTTAAAACAAATGTGAATTTCATGAATTTCTTAAATGGAAAAGATATTTCTATGAATTTGAGGATTTATGATGGTGATTATATAAATATAAAAACGAGTGATTCTCCTGTCTTAAATCAAATAAGTCAAGCTATAAGAACTAATTTAAATCCAGAATTTATTACAGTAAATGTCTCTGGAAGAGTAGAAAATCCAGGGTTACTTCAAATGAAAAAGTCAAGCTCTTTAAACGATGCTATTTATATGGCAGGTGGTCTGAGGGCGATAAGAGGTAAAATAAATTTTGTCAGGATAAGTAAGGAAGGTAATTTGGATAGGAGAAAATTTGCTTTCAAAAGATCATCGGAAAGAGGAAGTTATAAGAATCCATTTCTTCAACCAGGCGATTTGATCTATGTTGGTAAGAGTTCATTTAATTTGGCAAATGAAATAATCGGTGATATTACAAGACCTTTTGTTGGTTTATATGGTACTGGTAAATTCTTTGATTTAATTGATTAATATTTTTATCGAGGATGTGTTTCTAAAGATATGATTTTTTTTTATAAATATTTAAATAAGTTCATTTTTAGAAGTGTAATTACGCGAAGGTTAATATTACTTACACTTGATTCTTTATTGATTTCTTTAAGCTTATTTTTATCGAACTATTTTATAAATAATTTGTTTTTTGATTTGGAGGGTTTTGGTCCCGTAATTTCAGCTTATTTATTCTGTGGAATTATAATTTTTATTTTTACAGGCCAATATAAGGCTATTACAAAATATGTCGGTAGTAAATTATTCTATTCTTCATTAGTAAGAAATTTTTTTCTACTGATTTTAGTTCTTTTGATTAGTCTGGCAAATAATAAATTTTCTTTAGATGTAAAGTTTTTAATATTGAATTTTATATTATTAACCTCATTAATAGTTGGATCAAGATTATTTTTAAGAGATTTGATTAATAGGTTAAATATTTTTAATGAAAAAAAACCAAATGTATTAATTTATGGAGCTGGGAATGCAGGAGCTCAATTGGCATCTTCAATTATAATTTCAGGAAAATATAAAATCCTTGGATTCATAGATGATTCTCAGTCCTTAATTGGAAGAGAACTTTATGGGATAAGAATATTATCTGTTAAAGATATCCAAAAGTTTTCAGATGTTGACCATGTTCTTATTGCAATACCGTCTCTTGATAAGTCATCCAGAAGAAGAATCATAGATTTACTTAAATCTAAAAACTTTGATGTTTTACAAATTCCATCATTAGATGAGATAACCTCTGGCAAAGTAAGTATTGATAAGTTAAAGCCCGTTGAATTGGAGGACTTGCTAGGTCGTGAAATTGTTTCTCCTGTAAAAAGTTTACTAGGACCAGGGATATCAAATCTTGTAGTTTGCGTCACCGGAGGTGGTGGGTCTATAGGAAGTGAACTGAGCAGGCAAATTTTAGGACTTAATGCAAAAAAAATTATCTTAATTGATAACAGCGAGCATAATTTATACAATATTTATCAGGAGTTAACAGGAAATCCTTTATCAGAAAATAAAATTATCCCACTTTTGGGAGATGTTACGAATAAGAATTTCGTAAATCACCTTTTAACAAAACATAAGATAGATTTGATATTTCATACTGCAGCATATAAACATGTTCCAATGGTTGAGAATAATCCTATTTCTGGTTTAAAAAATAATGTACTTTCAACTAATATTCTTTGTGCGGCAGCTGTAAAAAATGGTGTTAAACAATTTATATTAATCTCTACAGATAAAGCAGTAAGACCTACTAACGTAATGGGCGCCTCTAAAAGGTTAGCTGAAATGATAGTTCAGGCTTATGCCGGTGAAGAAATTAAAAAATTAAAAGAAAACAAGGAGAGCGTTAAATTCTCGATGGTAAGATTTGGAAACGTTTTGGGATCTTCAGGATCAGTAATCCCACTTTTTAAAAGTCAAATTAAACAAGGTGGACCAGTAACTATTACACATAAAGAAATAACAAGATTCTTTATGACAATAAAAGAAGCTGTGGAGTTAGTTCTACAATCTTTATCTATTGCTACCAATGGGGATGTTGTATTACTTGATATGGGGGAGCCAGTTAAAATTAAATATTTAGCAGAACAATTAATTAGATTAAGTGGATTAACTATTAAAGATAAAAACAATGGAGGCGATATTGAAATAATTTATACAGGATTGAGACCAGGGGAGAAATTGTATGAAGAACTTCTTATTGATGGCAAATCAGAACCTACACAACATCCGTTGATTTTTAAAGCAAAAGAAAAATTTCCTTCACTTACAGAATTGAATCCAAAGATTAATAAACTAAAAGAATACTTATATTCAGAAAATAAAGATTGTTGTTTTAAATTATTAGCTGAAATGGTGCCCGAATGGAAATAAATAATTTAATAACATTCATTATTGGAACAAGGCCAGAAGCTATAAAATTAGCTCCTTTAATAAAGATTTTTAAAGAGTCAAATAAATTTAAGATTAGAGTTTTATTGTCAGGACAACATTCCTTAATGGTAAAACAAGTTATGGATTTATTTGATTTAGATCATGATACTAATCTTAATTTAATGAAGAATAATCAATCAATTAACTACATTACACAAGAAGTTTTAAACGGGATGAGATCGGAATTTATTAAAAATAGACCACGATTAGTTTTTGTTCAGGGCGATACAACCACAGCATTCGCTGCGTCTTTAGCAGCTTTTTATGAAAAAATTCCAATTGCCCATGTTGAGGCTGGCTTACGTACAGGAGAATTGTTAGATCCATATCCAGAAGAGGCCAATAGAAGATTAATCTCTCAGATAGCTACTCTTCATTTTGCTCCAACAGAAATGGCAAGAAATAATTTATTTAATTCAGGTATTAAGGATAATGTTCATGTTACAGGAAATACAATAATTGACGCTTTACAAATGATTTCTAAAATATCTAAACCATTCTCTATTGATGGAATAAATCTTGAAAATAAGAATCTCATTTTAGCAACTGTTCATAGAAGAGAAAATTGGGGAGAAAATTTAAAAAATATTGCACTTGGATTAAGAAATATTATTGAGAAAGATAATTCAACAATATTACTAATTCCATTGCATAAAAACCCAAGAGTAAGAGAACCTCTCCAAAATATGCTTCAAGGTAATCAAAGGATAATACTTACTGAGCCTCTTGATTATGATAAATTAATATCAGTTTTAAAAGTTTGTAAATTTGTAATTACTGATTCAGGAGGTCTTCAAGAAGAATCACCAACTTTTGGAAAACCAGTTCTTGTAATTCGTAATAGTACTGAAAGATTGGAGGCTATAAATGCTGGTTGTGCAAAGTTAATAGGTATTGAAAAAAATAATATTTATAGAGAATCTATGGAACTATTAAATAAACCAGAAAAATATTCAAAAATGTCAAAGATAAGGAATCCTTTTGGCCAAGGTGATTCTAGCGAAAAAATATTTAACCATACTATAAAATTTCTTAATATTTAAGAAACTAATCTTATTAAAGATAATTATTTTTATATTTTTGGATTTAATGAGATTATTTATAAAGATAAATTTTTTTAATAAATTTTGAAGAAATTTTTTAATTTAATTTTTCTCACTTTATTATCAAAAACTTTTCTCTTTAGGAAATTGATATTTTGTCTAGTACCTTATAAACATTTATCCAAATAAGAGTCTTATCCAATCCCTTTCCATGTATGTCCTTCAGATGTATAGTAATGATTTACTTCAAATTCTGGTTGATATAATATTTTATTTTTTTTACTTATCCAATCTTTTGCCCAATAACGATCCTCTTTCCCAGCAAGTTCTTCATCAAAAGGATTATTAATTAGTATTTCCCTTTTGAAAATAGAAGCTGCGTTATGGAAAAAATATCTTCCTTCTGATTCAGACCACATGTTAATTACTTCTTTGTTTGAAAAGTTACTCCAGATATAACGTTTCTGGATTCTTTTCCCATAGTAATAGGGAGTCTGATTCCCAAATAAAACTCCATATTTATCTAAATTTTGCTCGATAATAGATTTATTGAATTTTATAATGCTGCAATGACTAGAGAGAATTATTATATTATTAAATGAGCAATTTTTAACTCCTAAATTCAAAGCTTTTCCTGGGGTATATTCATCTATATCAACAATCTTTAAATTACAATAATTAGCATTTAATTCACTTTCAAGATTACTGTTGGAAATAAACAATCTACAAATATACATAGATTTGTCAGTAGAGTTGTCATTAACTATCACAATCTCAGGGTTGCCTAAAAAATCTATACATGATTGTATCGATTGGCCTATATGTTTTTCTTCATTTTTAATTCTTATAATAACTGAATACATTATTTATATTTTTTCATTTAATAAAGTTTCTTTTAATAGATTCGCAGCGTGACCAAAAGCCATGTTTTGAGCTTCTTTAGTCATTCCACCTATATGAGGTGTAATTATAACCTGTGTAGGATTTTCATCAAAATATTTCTTTATTGGATTGTTGCAAATCCCATTAATTTCGTCTGACAAAACATCCGTTGCATATTTAGCTGATTCGTTTTGCGATAAAAAATTAGTAAGATCATCCTCTTTAATTATTTCACCCCTAGAAGTATTTACAATAAGTATGGATTTTTTACATTTATTAAGAAATTTAATGTTGATCATTTTATCAGTTTCGTTTGTAACATGAACATGTAGGGAAATTACATCTGAGTATCTTGCAATTTCATCTAATCTTTGTACCTGTTGAATTCTTGGATGATTTACTGATTTATAGGGATCATATACAATTACTTTTGCACCAAAATTGTCACAATAATTAGAGAAAAAATTTCCAAGTCTTCCATAACCAATTACTCCAATTGTTAATGATTTTATTTGCCTCCCTAAAAATGGTTCATAATCCCATTCATTTTTTGTAATGCTTTTGGTAGCTAAATTAATATTTCTTAGGCTTGAAAGCATCAAAGCAAAAGCATGTTCTGCGGTGCTTGGGATCTTATTTATAATGTGCCTTTCTTCTGTTAGAGAAATTATATTAATTCCTTTTTCTTTACAGTAAGATTTATCAATATGGACTGTTCCTGTAGATGCAGTACAGATATATTTTAAATTTTTAAAAGAAGCTAAATTTTTTTTGCCAAGAAAAATATTTGATTTATTAGGATTAGTAAATATTGCAAAGCTATCATCATGTATCTTGAAATCTTTTATTTCACAATTAGGTAAATAAATCAAGTCGCTATTAGGGATGCTAGAAAGTATGCTTTCTACATTTTGTAGATGTTTTATTGGTGTAATGACTAGAATTTTTTTATTCATTATCAAGACTTTCCTTTAAAATAATATCGGCTAATAATAGATCCCATTTTGTATCAATATTAATATTTGCAGGCTCTTTCATAATATAAGCTAAACTATTATCTCCTCCAAATCTGTATTTATCTTTAACTAGTCTATTTCGGTCGATTGCATAAATTGAACCATTTCTAATATAGGCATTGGGTTTGAGATCTTGTCTTCTTGATGAAGTCTCAGGCACTGCAAAATCTTTTATGTATCCATTAACTATTTTTTTTATTCTCGCGGGATGATGATCTTCAAGCTTTGATACACCAATAACAGAATCAACATTATTTTTTGAAAATAAATCAACGCAGTTGTCTATGTCTGAGGCTGTTTTAAAAGGATTGGTGCACATTAATTCAACCACTAAATCATATTTTGAATTTTCTTCTTTTTCACAAAAATCTACAGCATGTTTTAAAGCATCAGCAGAAGTGGCCTTATCTGTAGCAAGATGGGAGGGCCTTATAAATGGAACATCTATGCCGCGCCCTTTTGCATAGTTAGCTATTTGATCGTCATCTGTTGATAGTATATATCGATCAATTTTCTTTGATCTAAGTGCCGAATCAAATGTGTAATCCAGTAAATGCTTTCCTGCAAGCATTGCCATATTTTTTTTTGGAATACCTTTAGAGCCTCCTCTTGCTAGTGTGATACCGATTACTCTCATAGAAAAAAAACTATTAAAT
>MDTA01228375.1_pt1 | contig 11891 bp, 12 predicted proteins | sample 811151 | NCBI WGS metagenome assembly MDTA01 (sample SAMN05326648, study PRJNA326480) | marine metagenome | isolation source: seawater | place: Indian Ocean: South | collected 2010 | reverse complement strand
GTTTTTATTCTCCATAGCTCTTTAATGTTAAAATAGCTTATCAAATATAGAAACAAATATGAAATATAGAATTGAAAAAGATAGTCTGGGTGAAATAAAAGTTCCTGCAAAAGCATTGTGGGGTGCGCAAACACAAAGGGCTGTTAACAACTTTCCTATTAGTGGAATCAAAATGGACTTTCCTTTTACTAAATCATTTGTTTCGTCCTTAGGATTAATAAAAGATGCTGCAGCGAAGGCTAATCTGAGATTAAAACTACTATCTTCTAAAAAATCTAAAGCTATATCTAAGGCAGCCAAAGAAGTTTGGCAAGAAAAACATCATAATGAGTTTCCAATAGATGTTTTTCAAACAGGTTCTGGAACAAGTTCTAATATGAATGCCAATGAAGTAATAGCATCACTAGCAACTAAGTATGCAAAAATAAAAATTGATCCAAATGATGATGTCAATATGAGTCAAAGCAGTAATGATGTCATACCTACTGCCATAAAAATAAGCGCACATATGGATTTAACAAAGAAATTATTTCCAAAACTTGATGAATTAATTCAAATAATAGAAAAAAAAGCTAATTCTTTAAAAGGAACTATTAAAACTGGAAGAACACACCTAATGGATGCAATGCCAATTGATTTTGAAGACGAATTGAAAGCATGGTCGGGACAGCTTAAATCTTCAAAAGAAATGTTAAATATTCTTCAAAAGAAATTTCTTGAATTACCTCAAGGTGGTACCGCTGTTGGGAGTGGTATAAATGCTCATAAAAAATTTGCTAAGTATTTTGCAGATGAAATTACAAATCTTTCTGGAAATAAATACAAGTCAGTACCAAGTAGAAACTTTTATCATGAATTAAGTGCTCAGGATTGCTCTGTTCAATTGTCAGGTGAACTTAAGAATCTTGCTGTGATACTAATGAAAATATCTAATGATTTAAGATGGATGAACAGTGGTCCTTTAACAGGATTATCTGAAATTGAGTTAAAAGCACTTCAGCCAGGAAGCAGTATTATGCCAGGTAAGGTTAATCCAGTAATTCCTGAAGCAGTGGCAATGGTTTCTGCAGATGTCATTGGTAACGATGTCTCTATAACAGTAGCAGCTCAATCAGGTAATTTTCAACTTAACGTTATGTTGCCTGTAATTGCCTACAACCTTCTTAAAAGTATTAACCTTTTATCAGGCGCAATGAATGCGCTATCAAAAAAAGCAATAAAGACTTTTAAAGTGAATAATGAAAATTTAAAAATGTCATTATCAAAAAATCCAATATTAGTTACTGCATTGAATCCTATTATAGGTTATGAGAAAGCTGCTGAGATTGCTAAAACTGCTTATAAAGAAAACAGACCTATAATTGATGTGGCTGCTGAAAAAACAAATATATCAAAAGCAAGGCTTGAAAGATTATTAGATCCATCAAAGCTTTCCAAAGGAGGCATATAAGGATTGACTGATTTATCAAAAAAAGGTTGTGAGGCTTGCAAGGAAGGGGCACCAACTTTAACAGATGAACAAATTAAAGATTTATCAATTCAAATACCAGCGTGGCAAGTATTTGAAGAAGATGGAATTAAAAGATTAATTTGTTCTTTCGCTTTTACAAGTTATGAGGATTCACTCAAATTTACAAATAAGGTCGCAAAACTTGCTGAACAAGAAGATCATCATCCTGAAATAATTTTAGAGTGGGGAAAGGTTACTGTTTCATGGTGGTCTCATAAGATTAAAGGTCTTCATAGCAATGATTTTATTTGTGCTGCAAAAACAGACCAAATAATTAATAATTAAAGTGCAACAAAACGAAAAACCTCATCAACCATTAGCTTGGGCTGCTACCTCAATTCTCATAGTTGCAGCTTTATTGGCGAGCTTTGTTCCGGAATTAGAGTATCATCATTGGGCCTTCATATCCGCAAATACTTTATGGGTATATGTTGGATGGTTATGGAAGGAACAGTCTTTAGTAGTGCTTAATGCTGGATTAACAGTGATTTATATTTTAGGTCTTATTCTTTAGATATTATTTTTTAAGTCCAGTCTTGTTATAATCTATTTAATTGCCTGAATAAAACATTAGTTAATACAATAATGGAATCTAAAGAAAAAATATTTATTCATGAATCAGCAAATGTTGATGCCAGATCAAAGATTGGCTTTGGTTCAAAAATATGGATGAATGTTCAAGTTAGAGAAAATGCTAAAATTGGCTCAGAATGCATAATTTCAAAAGATGTTTATATTGATGAATCTGTTTCAATTGGTGATAGATGTAAAATTCAAAATTCTGTCTCTGTATATAAGGGTGTTGATATAGATGATGATGTATTTGTTGGACCTAATGCTTGTTTTACAAACGATTTAATTCCACGTGCATTTAATCAGGATTGGAAAATTTCAAAAACAACTGTTCAAAAAGGTGCAAGTATTGGTGCAAATGCAACAATTGTTTGTGGCGTTACTATAGGTAGCTATGCAATGATTGGTGCAGGAGCTGTTGTCACAAAGGATGTTCCTGAGTACTCCTTAGTTGTTGGGAATCCTGCTAAAGTAATCGGAAAGGTTGATAAAAAAGGGAACAGAATAAATTAAATAATGTTATTCCTGAGAAAGATCCTCAACCATATGTGATTAAAGTTATTTCAAACATAAAAAAGGGTTTTATTATCATAACAACATAATGAAAGAAAATTAAAATGAATAAAAAGATTTTTGTTGGTCCGATTGAAATTGCAGGCTATTCAAAGAATCTTGCACTAGGTTTTTCGGAGCTTGGTTATAGTTGTGATCATATTTCGTTTGAACATCATAAGTACGAATATTCTAGTAATGAGAACTTACCTAAACTTATTAAGCTTTCTAGAATTTTTAAAAAGCATAATAAAATATTTTTTTTGAATTATATTTGTATTTTAATTTCTGAAATTTTTATTACTCTGTGGGCAATTCTTGCAATGTTCAAATATGATGTATTTATATTTGTGTATGGGAAATCGTTATTAAGATTCAATCTAGATTTACCCATTTTAAATTTATTTGGTAAAACTGTAATATCCAATCTGTCTTTTGGTTCGGAAGCAAGACCACCATATGTTGATGGATTCACAAATTTAATTAAAAATTCGGGGGAACTTAATTACCAAAAAATTTCTAGATCCTCTAGAAAAAAAAGTAGGATGATTAAATTTCATTTTAGATATTGTAATTATGTAATTGGCGGAATTTCATCAACTTCTCAGTTTGCTACAGAACCTTTTATCAATAGTTTCATGGTAGGATTTCCATTGTCATTTAAAAAAAATGTTGATCTCTTTGATCTTAATAAAAGATCCTCTAATATTATTTCCATTCTGCATGCTCCAAGTCATTTCAAGGGAAAAGGAACTACAAAAATTTTAAATGCTATTGATAGACTTAAAACAAAAGGATATTCAATAGAGCTAAAGTTAATTCAAAATATGCCAAATCATGAAGTAATAAATGCAATAAAGAATTGTGATTTTATTGTCGATCAAGCATATTCAGATACTCCCATGGCAGGACTCGTTTCAGAGGCTGCATTATATGAAAAGCCGTCTATTGTCGGAGGATATGGTCTAAAATATCTTAAAAATTATGTTAGTCCTGAGTTTTGGCCTCCTGTTAAAGAATGTTTACCAGATGATCTAGAACAAGCTATAGAAGAGTTGATTCTAGACAGAGATCAAAGATTAAAATTAGGTTTTTTGGCAAGAAAATATGTAATTGAAAAAAGGTCGAATATTATTATTGCAAGATGTTTTTTAAAGATTATTAACAATGATATTTCTAAAGATTGGTGGTTTGATCCAAAAGATATAAACTTTACATTTGGAGCAGGTCAAACCCTCGATCAAACAAAATTCATTGTAAGCACATTAATTTCAAAATATGGTGATAAATCTCTTAATCTTGACCACAACCATTCTCTTAAAGAATCGTTCCTAGAACTAATTAAAAATGATGATTAAATGTTAAGAAATTTTATAAAAGATAGTGCGATATACGCTATCCCTCAAATATTTTCAAAGGGCATTAATCTTATTCTCCTCCCACTTTATACACGTATTCTCTCACCGAATGAATATGGATCACTAGATTTGCTTTTAATCTTTGCAGCAATTATAAATGTTACGATTGCCCTTGAAGTATCACAGGGATTGTCTAGGTTTTACATAACTGAAAAAGATATCAAGAAAAAAATTCAGTACGCATCATCGGCATTTTGGTTCACTTTAGGTGTTTACTCAATTCTAAGTTCTTTATTATTTATATTTGCTGATGATTTATCCTCAAAAATTTTAAGCAAAGATGATATGACTTTCACTCTTAGATTAGGCGCTATTTATATTTGGATGAATGGTATCTACTATTTAATTCAACATCAATTTAGATGGCAGTTCCAAAGTAAGGATTTTGCTCTGGCAAGTCTTTTAATGTCTCTTACAACACTTCTTTCAACAATTATCTTGGCATATTACTTTAAGCTTGGATTAAATGGGGTTATTGCTGGCTTAATGATTGGCAATTTTGTTGGAGCTACCTTTGGTATATTAAAACTATCAGGCACAACCTTTACATTTGTTTTTAATAAAGAGCTTCTAATAAAAATGATTAAGTTTTCTTTTCCCTTGGTCTTTGCAAGTCTTGCTGTTTGGTCCAGCCAATATATGGATCGAATTATGATTAATTATTTTTTAGGTACAGATCAATTAGGAATCTATAGTATGGGTTTTAGAGTCGCAAGCATTATTGCTTTAACAACAATTGGGATTCAAAGTGCTATCACACCTCTGATATATGATAATTATCAAGATGAAAAGTCTAAAGAAAGCTTGGCTACAATTTTCAGATTATATTTTCTATTTGCAGTTTTTATCTGCATGCTGCTTTTCATATTTATTGATGACGTGATGTTTGTATTTGCTACTAAAGAATTTTTTTCTGCAAAAGATGTTGTCTTTTTTCTAGCTCCCTCAATATTATTTTCAAATATTTTTCTTTTTTTTCCAGGTATAGCAATTGTTAAAAAAACTTATCTGATACTAGCAATTAATGTTTTTGGAGCTTCATTAAACTTCACTTTAAATCTTTTCCTAATTGAAAAGTATGGAATTGTTGGCGCAGCTTATGCAACATTGACGTCTTCTGTTATAGCAGGGTTAATGTATATAACACTGAGTCAATCATTTTATAAAGTACCCCACGAATGGAAGAAGATTATATTAATTTTTTCATTATTTATGATTCTTTTTTTCATTACTGACCAGTTAAAATTAAATTCTGACAAGCACTACTTAATAAATCTTGCTATCCTTTTTATATACCTAATACTTGCAATTTTGTTTAATTTTATTAAAAAAGCTGAGATTGAAAAACTATTACATTTTATGAAATTTTTTAATATCAATAGGAAGCTCGATTAAATACAATAAAATTTATAATAAAGTACAATAGGTTTAACAAAAATTGATATAGAAAACTTACAAAATGCAACATGATATTTGATTCCTTAGCGCATGTCACTGAAAACGGTAAGTGGTTTGATACAAGCCACAATGCAAGCACAGAAAAGTTCGAGAAGGAGTTGAAAAATAATAATGTTCAAGGGGCAATAATATCAGGTAGTCCAGATCAAAATGATTTTTGTTATAACTACTGCAAGGATAATCATAGATATGAACTCTATTTTGCTCCAGCCATTATGGAAAAAGATTTAGATAATCTTGAAGAATTTGCTAAAAAATATCAGGCAAAGTTATTTAAAATTCATCCAAGATGGCTTAATGCTGATGTTGATTCAAAAAAGATTCAAGATGTTTTTGCTTTCTGTGAAGAAAAAAAAATTAAAATATTGCTATGCACCGTTTTTAATAGAGCTTTATCGATAAGTCCTACACATACCTTAGCTAAGATAAGTAGTAACTTCTCAGATTTAAAAGTTATTTTTGTTCACGGAGGTCATACAAATCTTTTGTCAGTTGCTGAAAGCATTAGATCGAATGAAAATGTTTTTCTTGATTTATCTTTTACACTATCTCGTTATTTCGATAGTTCTCTTGGACTAGATATAAATTACCTTATAAGGAACTTTGATAAAAGAATATGTATTGGTACTGATTTTCCTGAGAACTCTTACAGTGACGTATTTAAGGCAGTAAATTTCTTAAATCATGATATTGAAGAATTAAAAGAAAAAGGTATATTGGGAAAAAATATTTTTGAGTTTCTTAAAATTGAATAAAGAAGATAAAGAAAAATATATTAATCGTTACAACGAAAGGCTTGAAGAATTTGGATATGATCCTCGTTCTCTTGGATGGGGAACTGGGGGATTAGAAAGACAATACATCAGGTTTAGTAATTTGTTAGACATAAAAAAATTTTCAACAAGCGAGGTCTCATCTGTCTTAGACATTGGCTGTGGGTTTGGAGACTGTTGTGAATATTTAGAACAGACTAATCCTCAAGCAATATATACTGGAGTTGATATTAATAATTCATTGATAGAGATTGCAAAGAAAAAATTTCCTAACAATAATTTTTTCTGTGGAGATATACTTGATCAAAAATTCTATGATTTAATTTCAAATAATTCCAAAAAAAAATTTGATATTGTTATTTCTTCAGGCGTTTTTAATTATAAGTTAACAAATGAAAATCAATATGATTATATTTGCAGAATGCTAGAAATTATGTTCTCATTATCCAAAATTGGTATTGCTGCAGATTTTTTAACTGATAAGGTTGATTTTATGCACGAGGGAGCGTTTCACACAAATATTGAATGTTTATACACCAAAACTAGAGACAAAATCACGAAAAAATCAATATTTAGAAACGATTACTTAGATTATGAATTTATCCTATACTTACTCAAATAAACATGTCTAAAAAATTAAGATCAAAGATTATATCTGAAATAAACGAAAACAGAATAAGTACTGTAGAGGTATGTGATATTTTGAATAAATCAGGCTCTATAGAAGGAGTGACCCCATTATCTCCTGGTCAGTTTGCTGTGGGAGAGGCTTTTTATGTATATGCTAGCGAGGAAAGTAATTATGATTTACATTCTCAGATTTCCAATGCTCCTAAAGATAGTATTGTTTTTATCGATGTGATTAATTGTAAAGGAAGAGCTCCAATTGGCGACATTATTGCGAAGTATTTACATCTTTATAGGAAAGTAAATGCAATAGTTGTAAATGGACCAGTCAGAGATGCACATACTCTTATTAAAGAAAATAGGCCTATTTGGTGTAAAGGAGTAACACCTATTGGATGCTTTAACGAATATCGAGAAGCAACCAAAGATTCAGTTTCTATTGCAAAAAAAGCATCAAGAAAATTTAGGGACTCAATTATTATTTGTGATGATTCTGGAATTGCAATCATCCCTAAAAAAGAAATAACAGATAATATTTTGAAAAAACTTAAATGGATTGAACTCCAAGAAGATATTTGGTACCACTGTATTGATACATTAAAATGGGACACTTATCGAACCATTGCAAAGAAAGATTATCTAGATAAAAAAAATGTAATCTCTGAAGAAATTCTTAAAAAGTTAAAAGAATTTAAATATGAGTAATAACGTCTTAGTTCTTGGTGCAACAATTGCTAATTCAGACTCGATACAATCAATTAAGAATGGAGGTTATAAAACCTTTGTATTGGATGGTAATAAAAATGCACACGGTTTTAAATATGCAGATAAGTTTAAATGTATAGATATTACAAATAAAAATAAAGTATTAGATTATGCGCAAAGCAACGACATTGACGCAATTATTCCATTAAATGAATTTGCAACACCCTCGTCTTGTTATGTATCTCAGCAAATGGGCTTAAGAGGCCCGTCATTTCTTTCAGCAACCTGCGGAACAGACAAAGGTCTTATGAGAGATGTGTGGGCTCTTAACAAAATTTCTCAACCAAAATATATAGTATTTGGGAAGGATTCTGTAAATAATTTGAATATTAATAACTTAGATTACCCATTGATAATAAAACCAACTCTTACTGGTGGAGGGGGTAGAGGTATAAGTATTGTTAAATCTAAAGAATCTCTAATGGAGTGTTTTCATCATGCAAGCCAATTTGCTTTAAATGATCGTTTTATTTTAGAAGATTTTATTTCTGGTACTGAGTTAACTATTGATGGCTATATGTATAATTCAAATTTTTATTTGACAGCAATGAGTGACAAGTTTAAGCCTGAGTCAATTCATAGAGTGGCTACTTCTCTTTATTTTCCTGCAAATATTGATAAGAAAACAAAAAATAATGTGTCTGCATTAGTCGAAAAATCTTCTAAAGCATTGGGTTTGAATAATTGTGCAATTCATGCAGAAATAATTTTAAAAGATGATAAATCTTGTTATATGGTGGAGTTAGGCTTAAGAGGAGGTGGTGGACACCTATTTGGAAGTATAATCAAACTACATTCAGGAATTGATGCCCCTTTTCAATTAGCAAATATTCTTTTAGATAAAAATCCGTCCATTCTTCCGACACAGAATAAAAACGTAATTTACAGATTCTTGAATCCATCTTTTACTGGAAAATTCATAAAAGCAGACTTTCCCGAATGGATAGCAACTGATGATGAAGTTCATAATTATGGGATTATGCTTCAATCTGGAAGTTTTTATAAAGGCCTTAGTGATAGTCTTCAAAGAATAGGTTTTCTTATTCTCTCAGGCAACAATAGAAAAAAATTAGATAGAAAGGCTGACAAAATAGAAGCTTCTATAAGCTATCAATTCGAATGAACATAAATGATATAAAACCAACTCCCTCTGTAGCACTAGCTGATCTTTCGAGAGAATTAAAAGCGAAGGGACGAGAAATAATAACTTTGCAGACCGGAGAGCCTGACTTCAATACGCCATCGCATGTGAAGGAAAAAACAAATCTTGCTATTGAATCAAATCAAACAAAGTATTCATACTCTTCAGGATTGCCTGAATTAAGATCATTCTTGGCTGAAACTTACACAAATACATATCAACTTGAAATGAAAAAAGATCAATTTATAGTAACTGCAGGTGCTGTACAAGGAATTTCCTCTGTTATTTCAGCAATGATTGAATTAAATGATGAAGTTATCATCTTAGAGCCCGCATGGCCTACTGTTAAGTCTTTAGTATTAAATAATGGTGGCATTCCAAAATGCATTTCATTCCTTGATAATGAAAATTTGTTAAATGATATTAAAAAAAATATTTCATCTGCAACGAAGCTCGTATATCTAAATTTTCCTAATAATCCTAGTGGAGAATTAATATCATCAAAAACCTTCATACAAATATTAGATCTATTAAAAAAGAAGAATATTTATTTAGTATCAGATGAGGTATACGAATATTTTGATTTCGTTAATGATTCTGATATGTCTCTTCCACCTCAAAGATTTAAATATGAGAATTTTATTTGTATAAACAGCTTTTCTAAAAAGTACTGCATGACAGGTTTTAGGATTGGTTATGTTTATTCAGCTGACTTAGATGCTCTAAAAAATGTATCTTTAGCATCTCAAATTAATATTACTAACGTTCCTGAGTTTACTCAACAAGCAGCCCTTGAAGCAATATCTCATCCTGATAGTAAAAAATTCATTAATCAAATGTATTCAGTTTTAAGAGATCGTTTTTATAGCGTAGATGAAATTCTTCAAAATCATCAACTTAATGCTTTAAATGGAGGTGGAGCTTTTTATAAATTTATTCATATAAATAAAGATGATATTAGTTTTAGCGAACATTTATTAAAAGATTTTTCTGTGTGTGTGGTTCCTGGAAGTGCATATGGCGAATGTGGAAAAAATTTTATTAGAATTACCTATGCAGAAAAAATTGAAAAAGTTAAAGAAGGTATAAATAGAATAGCTGAATCTTTGAAAAATTTTAAATAGTATCTGCGTTTTAATGAATAATTTATAATTAATCTAGTATTGAAAATTTTAATAAAAATATTAAAAAAATAAACAAAGATCCAGAACTTATATCTGACTTATTACCTGTGGCAAATTTCAATATCACATAAGAAATAAAACCCAACCCAATACCATTAGCAATAGAAAAAGTTAATGGCATCATAACAATCATGATCAATGCAGGAATTAGTTCCGTATTATCTGTCCAATTTAGTTTTTCCATACCTCCCATCATTAAAATTGAAACATAAATGAGCGCACCAGCAGTTGCATATTCAGGAACCATAAATGAAATAGGAGAAAAGAAAATAGATAATAAAAAAAATATTCCAATTATGATTGCTGTTAATCCTGTTCTTCCACCAGCCTCAATACCAGCAGAACTCTCAACATAACTTGTAACAGGAGAACATCCAAAGAAAGATCCGGCTACACTTGCAGTGCTATCAGCTTTAAGAGCTTTATCAAGGTTTTTAATTTCTCCAGATTTTTCAATTAGATTTGCCCTGAAAGCTACACCAAGAAGAGTACCAGCAGTATCAAATAAATTAACAAATAAAAATGAGATAATCACGCTTATCATTGCAACATCTAGAGCTCCAACAATATCTAATTTTAAAAGCGTTGGCATTAAATCTGGAGGAGTTGATAAAAATCCTTTGAATTCAACTAGACCAAGAAATAATGAAAATAAGGATATTGTTAGAACTCCGATTACAATTGCACCTGAAACTCGCTTCACTGCTAAAATTAAAATTAGGATAAATCCTAATGAAGCCAATAATGTTTCAGTATTCTTAAAATCACCAATACTTATGAAAGTTGTATCATTTTGAATAATGATACCTCCAGTTTTTAAACCTATAAATCCTATGAATAATCCAACTCCTGCACCCATAGCAATTCTTAAATTCATTGGAATACTTTCAAGCATCCATTTTCTTAAGGGGGTAACACTGATAAATACAAATAACACACCGGCTAAAAAAACTGCTCCTAGTGCAATTTCCCATGAATAACCCATTTCTCCAACTACTGTATATGTAAAAAATGCATTGAGCCCCATACCGGGAGCCAATCCAACTGGCCAATTAGCAAAAAATCCCATTAAGAAACATGCAATTGATGCTGCGAGACAAGTTCCAACAAAAATAGCACCTTGATCCATTCCACTTGCTGCCATAATTTGAGGATTTACAAACAGAATATATGCCATTGTGATGAATGATGTAAATCCAGCTAATAATTCTTTTTTAATAGTGGTATTATTATCACTGAGTTTAAAAATCTGCTCTAAAGTTTGTTTCATAGGTTATTTGAATATTAAGTTTTTATAAGAGCATTAAAGTATACAATTAATTAATCTTTTTAGAATTACTAATTGGACTTATATTTTTAAATTCTTTGCAATTTTTTTGGCATTTATATTGCATGTACTTATTTACATATGATTATAAACAAAGGACAAGTTATGAAAACACTTAATAAAAAAATCCTCCAAACCATTATGTTCACTATTTTTTCGTTTAATTCAAATGTACTTACACAAGAAGACCAAAGTGTTTTTGAAGAAATTATAGTTACAGCTGAAAAAAGAGATGAAAGTCTGCAAGATGTTTCACAAGCCGTTACAGCTATAACAGATACTGAAATTGAGGCAAAAAACATTACTTCATTTGTAGACCTTACTGCAGTTGTTCCAGGTGTCACCGTTGCAAAGAATGAAGGTTATAAAACAGTAATCTCTATAAGGGGTGTTGGAAATGAAACAAACCAAAACGCAATTGCTGCTCCATCGGTTGCTTATCACATGGATGGTATTTTCATAGCTTCACCATTTTCTCTTCAAACAGATTTCTTAGATGTTGAGCGTATTGAAGTTTTGAGAGGTCCTCAAGGAACATTATTTGGTCAAAACTCTACTGGTGG
>MDTA01156529.1_pt1 | contig 11892 bp, 3 predicted proteins | sample 811151 | NCBI WGS metagenome assembly MDTA01 (sample SAMN05326648, study PRJNA326480) | marine metagenome | isolation source: seawater | place: Indian Ocean: South | collected 2010 | reverse complement strand
TTCATCCAGTCAAACGGGTTGACCGCGGCCTTGTCCCCCAGCATCTTGTACCCGCACGCCTGCAGCCAGTAATCGGCCACGAAGTCCACGTACTGGCACATGAGATCGGCGTTCATGCCCAACAAGGGCAACCGCAGCGACTCGCGCGCAAACATCTTCTCCACCTTGACGGCGCCCCGGAAGATATCGTGCACCACTGCCTCTCCAAGCGTGGGGATACCCGACTCTCTCAGCAAGTGGACGCCAAAGCCGGCGTGCAGGCCTTCGTCGCGGCTGATGAACTCGTTCGCCGTCAGCAGGCCCTGCATGCCCACCCCCTGCTTCTTCAGATAAAAGATGGAGGCAAAGCTGACGGAGAAAAGAATGCCTTCGCACGCCAGCCACGCCGCCACCCGCCGCAGGAACCGCTCGCCATCTTCTAGCCCATCGTCGCCGTCGCCCGGGGCATGAACCATCCACCGCTGCATCCACTCCAGCTTGGCCTTGACGGCGCCGTCGGTGCGCCACGCCGTCACCAGCTGCTCCTGGCGCTCGGGCGACGGGCTTAAGGTCTCCAGCATCAGGCCGTACGTCTCCTGGTGGATTGCCTCCATCATGCCCTGCTGCGCAAAAAAAAGCTCTGCCTCGGGCCACTGGACCTGGGATTGAAAGGACATGCAGTTCCGCATCACCAGCGCGTCGCTGACGGCGAAGAACGACAGCACGCGGAGAATGAACTCCTGTTGCTGTGGGGCCAGCTTTTCGAAGTCAGACTTGTCCTTGGCGAAGTCCAGCTCCTCGACCGTCCAGAAACACGCGACCGCCTGCTTGTAGAGATCAAAGGTGGCCTTGTGCTGGACGGGGTACACGTTGTACCGGAACTTGGTTGCCTCCAGGATGTTTCCTGGCATGGTGGGTGGTGGCCGTCTTTTGGTGGTGCGTGTGGTGGTTTATAGTAAGTTGTGACTTGATGTGATACAAAAGATTTTTTTTTTCACAACAACTATAAATACAATGTGCAAGGTAGTTACGTAAACCTGTTGTGTACGTCATGAGCGTTAGTGCTGAAAGTGTCGCAGGTGCCTCACAACAAACAACTCGATACAAAATTTTTATACAAGATGATCCTGACACGAGAACACATAATGACAAAGACTATGGTGTTAGAGTAACCAATAATATTGCTGACCGAGTAACAGTTCAAAGAAAAGATGGCAGGCAAGTTACAATGACTATTCGGGAGTTGTGCAATTTGCCAAGAACAAAGTTAGATTATGATGGTCCAGTGTATCGAGTCAATGATTATCATGTCATGTTTGAAACCGAGAAATTCCAAACTGTAGATACTTCAGAAGAAATACTGGCTTATAACGTGCAGAATGCGTCAACACCAATAGCCGCCTACCGAGAAATTAGAATATACGGTGTGTTACAATTTGAAAGAACCGGACTGCGTCTACGCGTTGATACAGTTTCAAATTCTTTTGATTACGAAAATTTATCATTTGACCCAACGGTTCGCATTCGCTTTACCTAAGTGCACTGTCATAAACCTCACTTTATTAGCATAACACACCCCCTATAGTACCTATCGTCCCTATGCACCCCTACATCCCGTACGACCCCCATAGCGTCAAATCTCGTATCCAGCACCAGCGCCCACCGGCCACCAAAATCCCGGCACTTTTTCAAACCGGCCACCAACCGGTCGACGCGCAGTCGTTGTTCCAGACTGTGGCAAACAAGCGGCGGCCAATGGTACACGTACCGTTGACCCCCGTGCGGCACCCCGGCGGCCCGCACCACGTGCGGCGACCCCAGGATGGTGTCGTGGTCGGGCAGGGCAACCACCAGGACGGCCTGGGCCCCGGCCCCAGCGCCTTCCGGGCCGTCGTCCCCGGCTCGACCGTGCGCCACCGCCGCACCCGGCGATCGCGCCGGGCCAGGACCCGGGCGCCGCCCGACCGGCACCCGGGCCAGCAACCGGTCGACCACGCGCGCCTCGGGGTGCTCGACTTTGTCGCCATCCCCCAAACAACAGTAATGCAGGGCAAACATACAGGCGACGACCTGGAATGTTCTACCCTGCGTGCGCCACGCCGCGGCGTGCCGCCCCACGACCTCGACCATGTCGCCCACCAGGAACTCGCACCGGTCCGCCACGCCCATCTCCGCGGCCCGCCGCCGGGCCTCGAGAATGGCCCCAGCGGACGCGTCAATCCCCACGTACGCGCGGCCCGGATGGCCAACCAGCCACTTGGCGAGATCGCCGCCCCGGCCGCACCCCAGATCAAGGATGTGCGCCGTCCGCGCGGCGTCCGGCCCACCGAGACACGCCAGCGCCCGGCCGACCAAGAACCGCTTGACGGCGTTGTGCCGGCGCCGCCGGTCCGTCGCGACCCCGTCCAGGCGGCCCCGGCGGCTGGCGTCGGCGACCTGGCCGTACGCGCCGCCCTGGGACATGGGGTGTGGGGCGGCAACCTGCGCGTGACTTGTGCCGACAGCCGGCTGCGCTGGGACACGCCGGTCTACATCATCAAGGCCATCGCGTGGGTGGCGCCGCGGTTCAACCGCCTGGCCGGGGTGCCGCCCAGCAACACGGCCGTGGCGTGCGTCCTGGGGGTGCGGCTGTGCCTGGGGTTCGGCCGCGGCGGCACGGCGCGCATCCAGGCGAAGTGGGGCATGCGGCCGGCGGTGTTCGCGCTGCTGTGGGTGGCGCACAAGACCATCGAGGACGTGCCGCTGGGCAACACGGAAATCGGCGGGCTGTGGCGTCAGATGTCGCCGGACGCGCCCCCGTGCGCCACGCCCCGGCACTACTGGGGCCGGCTCGAGGTCGGCATCCTGCGGGCGCTGGGGTGGCGCGCGCACGTCAAGCCGGCCTTGTACACAAATATGGCGCGGGCGCTGGGGGCGGTGCAACACAATTAATCCAAGCGTAGGCGAAAATGGCATGCTTCAATTCGGTTGTGTTTGCCTAATGTTTTTGCAACGGCAGCTTTTTTGTTTCTTGCAACTTCTTCCGGTGTTGTTAGACCACCAGTATGATGATGTTGGTCACTGTTATATTTAACATTTGTCAATATGCGCTGTCTACTCCATCGACTACGAACTTGTTCTCCTAGCGCTTCCAAAATTGCTTCTCGGTCACGAATTGCATTTACAAGCTCTATAATTTCGCTCAGAGACATTTGGTCAATTGCATCGTTATTGTCGTAAATGTCATACAAACTTGTTATTTCATCAAATACTCTATCGTAATGTCTAGTATTGGAAGACATCGTATTGCTAAAATCACACGGTCAGACCCCAATGTATATATAGTGTTTAAGTCAACCCTATCACGCCACCCTGCGCCGTATCACCGGGTCATCCACCCACCGCCCGGCCGCTCGCTGCTCGCGCCGCGCCATCTCGGCCGTCACCTGCTCGCCCAGCTTCGGTTCTGAATAAAAACCGCTCTCGAACCTCAAATCCTCCAGGGTGCACCGTTCCATGCACACCATGGCCGGCAGCTGGCCCCCGTTCCGGTGCCACTGCAGCACGTGCTGGAACATGGTGGGATCTCGATCCAAAAAGGGCGTTGTATCTTGAGGCGCCCCAAAGTTGCCATCCACCAGATCCTTGAGAAGTGCGCCGTCAGAGGCCACGTCTCGCACGGTGTCGCGCTTGAATTCAAAGGGCTGGCCGCCCACCAGCACCTTCATGGTGGGCGCCAAACTATCTTGGTGCACGGACCGGACCGACCGCTCTCTTGCATCCAGCGCGTCCTGGGCGCGCGTGGCGTCCTGGATGCTGCGGTCCAGGTCGGTCGTCAGCTTGGCAAAGGCGGCCTGGATCTCCTGCATGGGGGTGGGGGGTGCGGCACGGGGTGGCTGGGCGGACGGGGTGTGCTGCATGAAGTCTTCCTCTAGGGCGGCCAAGAATGGAGACGTTGTTTCTTCGGTGTTGTCGGTGTCTGCCTGCTGTTGCGGCTGTTCGTCATCGGTGCTTGGGGCGTCGTGGTTGTCGCCGCCGGATTCCGCGTCGCTCATGGGGGTGGTGCTGCTGCTGGTGGCCGGCATCGTCGGATCCGGAGACTATATACGGTGGGGCGGTGGGCCTGGGTGAAACCAATGACGCGACTTGTTGTGCTGCTGGCGGTGGTGACAACGACAACGGTAGGCGCCAACCCGTGCCCGCCATCCACGAACTACACCCAGGTTGGTGTCAACGCCCACGTGTGCGTGCCCCAGTACGGCATCGGCGACAACAAGCTGGTGTGCGACTACAACACGTGCCCGGCCGAGCTGGGTACGTGCGAGTCGCGCGACGGCGGACCAATAGCGTGCTACCCCAAGGGCGCGCCGTCGCGCCAGACCTCGACCCAGCAGCTGGACGCGTTCAAGAATCAAAAGGTCGCGGCCACGTGGTACTGCGACCTGACGGACGGGTGCAGGGGCGTGACCACGCCGTGCACCCCGAACATCACGGTGGACCACGCTCGGCAGTACAACAGCCACGGCTTCGGCGACAAGCCCATGTGCCACGACCCAGGGTCCAACGGCGAGTGCTGGTCGCTGGCCGCGGTGCCCACGCGCCTGCTGGGCAACGTCCAGGACATGCTGTTGTTTGACTCGGACGCCAACGGCAAACCGTACGGCTACGTCCAATCGGGCGCCCAGCAGGGCCTGACGACGTCGTCCGGCATCTGCTACACGCTGAAGCGCGGCGACCGCACGGTGCACGCCGCGATCACGGACCGGTGCGGCGGCTACTGTCGTGCACAAACCGACTACATCGACAAGAACGGCAACAACATAACCACGTCCACAGCCATACGCGCCATCCAGGAGTGCTCGCAGGTAAACCGGTACAACGCCCAGGAGATCAAGACGCACACGACCTGCGTGTGCGACAGCGACAAGCTGCCGTTCGACGACGCGGCGGGCGTGTACACCCCGCCGCCGTGGGTGTCGGAGTCCGTCCTGACGTCACCCAAGGTGTGCCTGGACGACCCCCGGGACTGCTGCGGCCGCTTTGAGGAGCCGGCCAACTGCAAGGGCCCCGGCGGCAGCTCGCCCGCCACGTGCAGCAACGATCCGCCCAACGAGGACATCGGCTTCACCCAGTGCGACCACTGCGCCACTCAGCTGGCGATGGAGTTTGACCTGGACGTCACGGCGTACAAGTACCTGTGCGACGTGGCCAGCGTGTCGGGCGGCCCCGATTCGGCCTCGGGTGGTTCGGCCGGCTCGTGCGAGCTGGACAGCGTCACCCCGTTCAAATGCTCAGAGCCGCTGACGCTGCCGACGGGCATTGGCGGTCGCAACGCGGCCACGGGCGCGAACTGTCCAACGCTGGTGGCCCAGCCCAAGGCCGCGGTCCCCAAGAACGTGTTCTGCTACGTGGAGAACTGGGCGCAGTGGCGCAAGATGGACGCGCGGCCGGACAACTGGGCCGCCGTGACCGGACCCGAGATGGACGCCTCGCACTGCACGCACATGGTGTGGGCGTTTGGCGACGTGTGCACCCCGACGCCCGACAGCGCCTACCCGCAGCGCTACAGCATGACAGCCTCGCGGTGCACCGGCAAGCAGCTGGGCGAGGCCGTTTTCTTCGAGGAGGCCGACGCCGAGAACATCGCGGCGTCTATGAAATCGTGGCGCAAGCAGAACCCCGACATCAAGATCTTGTGGAGCGTGGGCGGGTGGTACTTTGGTCCGCAGCGTCTGAGCGAGATCATGAACAACACGGTGCCCGACCCGCCCACGCAGACGGGACACAGCAAAACATTGCATGCGCAGTCAAGCAACGCGCGCGCCAACTTTGTCGCCAGCGTGGCCAAGATTGTGCAAGAATTTGATTTTGACGGGTTTGACTGGGACTGGGAGTACCCCGGCACGGGGTGCCTGGGCGACGACGGGGCCACGTGGCGCGCCCCGGTGCCGACCACGCCGGCACCAACGCCGGCCGGCACGTGCGCGCCGCCGGCACCAACCCCCACGCACGATCCGCACAACTGTCCGACCGACTTCATCGATCAAGACAGGGCCAACTTTGGCGCGACCATCGACGCGCTGCACGACGAGTTCGCCAAGATCACGCTGCTGGGCAGCGGCCTGCACCCCACGCAGCACATTGCGGTGCACGCTTTCCGGTGGCACAACTACCCCATCGAGCACCTGCGCAACGCCAGCAAGATCGCCACCGTCGGTCTCATGAGCTACGACCTGGCCGGCGCGTGGTCGTCGTGCGCGGCCGGCAACTCGCCGCTGTACCCAGACAGCAGCTGCACCCCGGGACAGGACGGCGTCGATCACAGGACGTGGAACGCGGCCGCCTACAGCATTGACGGGGCGCTGGACGTGTGGTCGCGCGGCGACCCGTCGTTGACCGGAGCGGCACTGTACGCGCAAAACACCGGCTCTTCTGAAGGCCCGGCAATCCCCAAGGCCCAGCTGCACGGCGGCGTGGCGTTCTACGGCCGGTACGGGCGCACGGAGAACGACAACGACACCAACGTGCAGCCCGGCGACACCACGCGGCCCAGCACCGGCGGCATTGAGATCTTCGAGCGACCGGACGCCAGCTCGGACGCCGTGCCCCTTGCGACGTGGCCGAATTGCCAGAAGTCGTCGTGCGTCGGCGTCAGGTCGCTGGCGCCCGGCACCGAGTTCTTTGCGTCCTATAGCGGGGTGCACGATACCATGGTGGGCCGGGACGGCCAAGAAGGCGTCATCTTCACGTCGATGTTTGGCGATCGATCGAATTGGCAGTACGCCAAGTCGTCCACGGGCAAGCTGAGTTACGCGCACGCAACGTTCAATTGCTCGGTCAAGGTCGAGATCCGACAATCTGGGTCAACCACGCCATTGATCACCTCGTGCACCAGTCACTCCCAGTGCGAGGCGTTCAACCCTAATCTGAAGTGCCTCGAGCACCCCGTGTCACACGGCGACGCGTCCAAGACGTGCGTGCTGCCCGCATCGCACTACGTGTCGTTCGACGACGAGTGCACCATGTCGGAAAAGGGCAAGTACTTTTCCGGCACCGAGCCCGGCAAGGACTACGGTGGCGTCATCGTGTGGGCGTACAACCACGACGAGTTCCGCGAAGGCCGGTACGGTATCATGCGGGCGCTGCACGCCGGCATGTCCGGCACGGCGTACGACGAAGCCCAGTGCAAGAAGGACGCGTGCGTGAACCCCGACTTCGAGTGCGCGTTCCCCAAGACGTGCGACCACTGCTTCATGTCGGCGCGGCGCCCGGTCAAGGGTCAGCGCAACTGCCAGCCGTGCGTCGCCGAGGAGTGCCCCAGCGGCAGCTCCGAGTGCTCGTTCGACGAGAACAGCAACCGTCGGTGCATGTTTGTGGGCACCGGCAGCAAGCTGTGCTACGCCAAGAAATCCCAGCGCATGGAGTGCTGCACGGGTGTGCCGCCGGTGGACACCGGCATCACGTTCCAGTCCGAGTGCGACGCCGCCAAGTACAAGACGAACCTGCAGGGCGGCACCGGCATCGACTGCCCCAACTACGACAACTCCAGCCCGTGCGACAAGTGCCGCGGCACGAACGGGTGCTATGGGGTCACGGACGGCCACTGCGCGGACAGCATCTGGGACCCTTTCCGGTGCACGGCCGAGGCCGAGGCCGAAGGCTGCGCCGCCGAAACACCCAAGGTGCAGTGCCACCCCGAAGAGTGCCCATCGGGCCCGATGAACGGCTGTGACATGATCGGCGACAACGCCGGCAGCGGTTCCGCCCAGGGCAGTGGCTCGGAAAACACGGACAACTACTGCACCTACAAGGGTGCTACTTTTTGCGACAAGAACCAGGGGGGTGGTTTTGTCCCTTGCCACGGCAAGTCCAACAGCAATGCGCCGCCCGGTGAGTGCTCTGCCAAGGAGTGCTTTGATGGCCTGCTCGACGGTTGCGGACCGCTGCCGAACGGCAAAACGTCGTGCAATTTCCGAGGCGGAAAATATTGCTCGGCCGCTCCAAAAACAAATTCGGTTCACCCGTGCAACGGGTGCAAGCACGTCATCACGGTGCACAACAACCTTTGGAAAACCCACGGCGCCGGCGCCCATTCTGTCTTCACTGACCTGCCGGCCGGTGGACTGGTGGTCGAGTCCGAGGATACGGTGTGCTGGGAGTGGAACAACACCCTTAACCAAAACCCGGTACAGCACAACCTGACGTTCAACGACGGCCACGCCGGCCTGCCGACGGCCGTGGTCGGCAGCCTGGCGCGCGTGTTGGTCAACACCAACGCTGTTGACAAAGTCATCACTTTTCATTGCGATCTGCACGGCAGTGAGAACAGCGGCATGACGGGCACCATCACGGTGAAACCGCAGACGGCGCCGCCGCCCCCAGCCACCACGTCCACCGGGGGCGGCCAATGCGCTACCACGTTCAACGCCGACGACGGCCCACCGCTGCCGGATTGCTGGTGCGTGCCCGTGGCCACCGGCATCAACCTGATGCGCATGCACGCGTGCGCGAACGGCGTCAGCCTGGCGTTCCCCACCAGCAGCGACCCGGCCAGCAGCCACCAGTTTAAGTGGCCGCCGGGCGACGACACGTGGCTGGCCAGACTGTACAACGACAAGCGCAAACTTGGCGTGCGGCACGAAGGCAGCATCATGTCGGGCTACGACCCCGGCGGCCAGGGCCACGATCTGGGCGACAACTTTGGCACGCGGTCCAACACGGCCGGCCCCACGTGCGGCACCTTGCTGAAGGACGTACCGAGCGGCATCCAACAGGCGTGCGCCGTGCAGCTGGCCCCGGCGACGTGCACCACGACGTGGGTGGCGTGCGAGACAGCATCACAACAGGCGGTGTTTGACGCGGAGATCGGCAACACGGCGCCTAGCGTTATTGTGGGCTCCCCCATATCAATTAGCGTTAATGCCGTTAATGCTCTGGTGCAACACATCCACGACAAGCTGCAGTTGGGCGACATGGTGTTCCTGCACCTGCGGTCGTGGGGCGTGGACGCCGCCGGCCAGCATTACGTGCCGACCGCCACGAACGACGCGCCCTACTACGTCGCTGCCGACGTGGTGCTGGACGATGGCGACGTCGGGGAGTTCACGGGTCACACGGTGGCCGTGGTGGCGGCCGACGTGGGCGCAAAAACGCTGGACCTGCCCAACGGCGTAACGATGGACGCGGCAACGCACGCGGCCAACATTCTGGGGGTGACCACGTCGGAAGTGGTGGCGGGTGCCGCTACGCCGTCGCCAAGCACGGCCCAGCCCACGGCGCACCCGACGGCAAACCCGACGCCGTCGCCGACGGCGCACCCCACCCCGTCGCCGACGGCGCACCCCACCCCGTCGCCGACCCCGTCGGACCTGGACCAGAGCCCAACAAACTGCCGCACGATCGTGACGCCAGGCACCAGCTGCACGCTGACGTACGCCACGGCAACGGGCGGCACGGCGGCCAACAACTACCAGGATGCCACGCTGCTGGACGAGGCGTGCGGCCCCGAGATGGCGCTGGGGCGGCAGTCGGGCATCCCGCAAAGCGAGAACGGCTTCCTGTTCACGTACAATACCTTGGTCAGCCCTATCACGCACGTGGCTAAACCGGAGCCGCCAGATTACGATCTCAAGTGCACGGCAACGACCTGCCCGTACTGGCGGCCGTGTGGCGCCGGCAGCAGTCACAACAATTGCATCTTGCCGCACGCAAGTTATAATGCCGGGTACATGGAAGAAGGCAAGTTGCCAGGCGGCGGCAACGACATGCGAGCCCCTAGGCGCTACATAAAGGTGGGAAACCCCGCCTACTTTGAGATGCAGTGCCCAAACACGTGCCGGAAGTTCATATACGCGTTCGCATCGTCGGCGTGGACAACAAACTCGCCGCGCTCCTATCAGTACACCCGGTACGCCCTTGATCCCATCCAATGCGCGGCTGGCCAGGTTCTCGAGCTCAACGAGGCCACCATGGAATGCGGGTGCATCACACCGTCGCCTACACCGTTTCCCACGCCGTTTCCCACGCCGGCGCCCACGCTGGCACCCACGCCGTTTCCCACGCCGGCGCCCACGCTGGCACCCACGCCGTTTCCCACGCTGGCGCCCACGCCGTCGCCCACGGCAACACCCACGCCCGCCCCGACGATCACGGTCGACCGGATGGCGCAGTACGTGCAGTTCCTGAAAGATCTCAAGAACCAGCTGCCGGCAACCAAGGTGACGGTTGCGTGGGCCGGCGCCGCGAACTACCTCGCCTTGACGGGCTTCCACGACGTCGTCGAGTTGATCGATACGGTGGACGACCTGAACGTCATGACCTACGACTATTACGGCCCGTGGCACACGCAGACCACCGGGATACACGCGGCCCTGCTGCCCACGCCCTGGTTCTCGTGGCCCAACGGCCCGTACAACGATCCATCGGCCGACACGCCTAGAACAGTCAGCAACACGCAGGGCAAGACCTTTTTTGAGCCGTGGTGGTTCAACAGCATCGTCGATCTGCCGTCTTCGGACACGCTGTACACGCGGCGATACACGCCGCCGACGCCGCCGCAGACGTTCACGCCATTCGACGCAGCCAGCGGCAGCGCCGGCGGCGCCAAGCCGACTATGATGGCCCACATGGACCTGACCATCGCCCAGGGCCTGCAGCTGTACCTGTACGCGATATTGTCGGCAACCGACGCCAGCCTGGTCAAGAACGCGGAGCGGTGGTCCAAGCTGCACATGGGTCTCGCCATGTACGGCCGGTCGTTCAAGCTGAGCGCGGCGCACGCGACCGCCCTGGAAAACGACACCACCGTGCCGTTCCCGGTCAATTCCGGCCTGTACGTGCCGCACATTGAGGACAACAACGGCGATTGGGCCTATGGCGCGAATTCCGACGTGTCGTACGCGCAATCGTACGCCAACATCCAGGACATGCTGGCGGAGCCGCTGGCGGGTCAGACGTGCGACCGCTCCGCGACGCCGACCAATTGCTACTACGATCTGCACCGCACGAACGCCAGCGCGGGGTTGTCGCCGTGGCTGCACCACAAGTCGACGGGCGCGGAACCCAGCATCTTCACGACGTACGACGACCCCACCAGCCTGGCGGCCAAGGTGAAGTTTGCGCAGTACATGAAGATGTCCGGCGTGTTCTACTGGAACGTCGCGCAGGACAACACCAACGGCGACCTGCTGCAGACGATCGCGTCGCAAGCCGCGGTTGCCAGCCAGGGTTTGTCGGCAACCGACGTTCAAGCCATCGAAGCCGGCCTGTCTCGCGTCGTGGGGTACACGGACATCGTGAAAGACGCAGCCGACGAGCTGCGCAACAATGTGCAACTGCCAGCCAAGTCCCGGGTCGGCGGGTACTACATGGTTGACACCACGGTGCTGCAAGAAATATTCCCCATCAACCGCACCAAGGATTATTTCTTCGACGGCAACGGGGCGTTCAATGCGACAAAGTGGACGAGCAACATGGGGTACAGCCCGGATAACATCGACTTCAGCAAGCTGGACTACTTGCTGATTTCGTTTCCGTACTTCGAGACCAACCTGCAGGCACAGACCGTCAAGGTCGGGTACTACGACCTTGCCAACAAGGTGGTGATCGACGAGCACAGCGAAACCGAGCTGTACAAATTGCTGCACGCCCTGATTCCAAGCACCGCATCGACCAAGCTGTATGCCAGTTTCGGGGGCTACGACCTGACGTGCCACCCGGACGACGACTGCAATGACGGCCACCACGAGCACATACGGGACGCGCTGAGCACGCCGGGGATGCGCAGCAAGGCGGTCGAGGCCCTGATGGCGTACGCAACAAAGCACAGCTTGGACGGCATCGACATCGACTACGAGTATCCGCGCAAGGCCGACATCACGCCGGCCCGGGCGCCCACCGTGTCGGGGATCACCGGCTGCGGCAAAGCGCACAAGT
>MDTA01122331.1_pt1 | contig 11892 bp, 8 predicted proteins | sample 811151 | NCBI WGS metagenome assembly MDTA01 (sample SAMN05326648, study PRJNA326480) | marine metagenome | isolation source: seawater | place: Indian Ocean: South | collected 2010 | reverse complement strand
TTATACCTAAAAAATGAAGCATCTATATCTGGACTATCACCGAAATTATAAAAATAATCAGAAACAGAACCTTCTTTACCAGATAATTCTGAGCCAAGAGTATTTTTAAATTGACTCTGTTCATCAACAGCATCATCTTCAAACCAGTCAGAACAAGACCAAATATTGAATGATAAAACAATAAGTATTAAAAATAAAACTAATTTCTTCATAGATTTCATGAATGATTTGCTTTACAAATCAGTCTACTAATTTAGTTAAACCAAAAAGATATTTTATTATTTTTTTAATAATAATTAATCAAACAGTATGAAAAAGATTATAAAAAGTTTATATCCACTATTAATTATTATTAATGCTCTAACAGCAGATATTGCAATGCCCAGCCCAATAAAAGTTATTCAGCCTGATGGGACTATTGTTATGATCCAGAATCGTGGTAATCATTTACAAGGATGGCACGAATTCAACGGCTGGACCATCACCCAAAATAATAATGGTTGGTGGGTATTTGCAAATGGAAATATTGGGAGAACTCTTATCCCTTCTAACATAAAGGTTGGGGTTGATCCAGATCCAGTGTCGATACAAAAGGGAATTAGACCTAAACCAATAGTATTAGAAGATAACGCACCAATCCCAAATCTTCAAATGACACGGAATGATACATTTCATGTCCCTTTAATTCTAGTTGAATTCCCAGATGCCCAAGCAACATACGACTCAATAGATTTTGAAATGATTATGAATGAAGAAGGGTATACACATTTACATTACAATAATACTGGTAGCTTTCGTGATTTTTATCAAGAGATCTCATACGGACAATTTCTTCCAATTTCAGAAGTAACAAATTGGATAACCGCACCAGAACAACATGATCATTATGCTTATAGTAATCCTAATGGATATGACCATGTTAGAGAATTAGTTAGAGCAATGGTTGATTCTCTTGAAGAACAAGGGTTTGATTGGTCTTTATTTGACAATGATGGAGATGGATACGTAGATGCATTAAATCTACTGCATCAGGGCCCTGGAGCTGAACAAGGAGACTATTCAAATATATGGTCACATAAATGGAGCCTTGGGAATTTAGCTGTACAATATGATGGAGTTGTCATTAATAGTTATACTATGAATCCTGAAATTCAAAGTGGCCAAATAGTTGCTATTGGCGTCTTAGCACATGAATTTGGTCATGCACTTGGACTACCTGATCTTTATGATACAGATTATTCATCAACTGGTTCAGGAAAACTCGCATTAATGGCCAGTGGTTCCTGGGGTACAAATGGCACAACGCCATGGTACCCTGCGACCATGACCGGTTGGGCAAAAAATCGATTGGGCTGGGTAGATGTTATAGAAATATTAGAAGATACTGATGGTATTCAAATAGAACAAACTTTCTCAAGTAATCAGATAATTAGAGTAAACCATCAACAAGAATCTGAAGAATATTGGCTCATTGAAAATCGTCAAAAGATTGGGTCGGATACATTGATGCCTGAACCAGGACTATGTATCTGGCATATCAATGATAATATTGCAAATGGTTGGGGTGTTAATAGTGATGAACCATATTACGGAGTTGGTTTAGAACAGGCTGATGGATTATTTAATCTAGAAAATGGAGGTCCTAGTGACGGCGCAGATGTTTATCCTGGTATTACAAATAATAGAGAATTCAGTAATACTTCTACGCCAAATACCCACAGTCTTTATGGATCACCTTCTATGTTACGCATTGATAATATTTCTGACCCTGGGCAATTAATGACTTTTGATGTAGAATATAATGATATTATCACTGCTGAAGCTTCAATAATTAACGGTGCTGGCTATGCAAATAACCAAGGAGCAATCTCTATAGCTCTAGAAAATCAAATGCTCATTGAAGAATTTGAATTTGAATTAGTTTTTTCACCAGCGATAGTTGATATAATTGGTGTATCTCCTACAAATCGTACTACTTTTGATTCTGTATCTATAAATAATAACTTTATCACACTTTTTAACCCTATAATTGAACCAGGGTCAGGACCGATATTGAACCTAAATCTATTTAATAACACAGGAATCAATATTGATGTTAATGTATCATTTAATCTATGTTCAGGATATACTAGTAATAACCAAGAAGTTGGTATCATAATTACTGATGAAGCGACCTATGAGATTCAAGCAATAAATCAAATACTTAACATTCAAGGAGAAAATGGAAAAATTGGTGGAGGTGCATCCTATATCGTATCCATTGAAAATACCATACCAGTCCCTTTGTCTCTTATTCAAATAATCCATGATCCAACAACCATTCTTACTCCTAGTAATGAACCTTTTAGTGATTTAAATAATAATAGTATCTATGATGATGGAGAACCCTTTACCGATTGGAATGAAAATGGAGTTTGGTCCCCTTTGATTGAACCGATCAATATCCAATCCGGGTGGAGTATAAATGGGAGTCCTAATAGTAGTGGAGTTGTAGTATCATTTTCGAATTGGGATAATCCCATAGAGCCAGGTAATCATGAATTATTTCGTATTAATTGTAAGGTCGAAGAAGAAGCTGAATTAGGAGATCAAATTGAACTGAACACTAATGTTCTCATTCTTTTAGATATTTGGTCAAATACTGCCGTTCCATTTGTGAATGGTAATGAAACTATTATTATTGATGGTACACTCTCAACTGATTTTAATTCAAGTAAACCATTAGATTTTTCTTTAGATAAAATCTATCCAAATCCATTTAATCCAGCTACCACATTTTCCTTTTCAATTAATAAAATTGATCATGTATCTATCAATATATACAACCTAAATGGTGTTTTAATTAAAACATTAATTAATCAAACATTAGAACCAGGTATTTACGAAATTAATTGGGATGCAAATTATTTTTCTTCAGGGATTTATTTCGTCGAGATAAATTCTGGAATCAATAGAGATGTAAGGAAAATTACTTTATTGAAATAACTTAATATGTCTAATATTATCGAAACCCATATATAATCATTAATCTCTATAATGGAGAAAAAATTATTAATATATCTATTTTCTAGGCCTTTTATATTCAGATAAATATTTATATATCACGATAGTACCATAACACCTATGCTGATTTCTTTCTACGATTTATTTTCTGATAAATTGGGGGTTCACTATTTATAATTACATCTTTAGTAATAATAATTTTCTCAACATCTACCAAATCTGGTAAGTTATACATTATATCTAATAAATGTTCTTCCATTACCGAACGAAGTGCTCTTGCACCTACTTTTTGTTCTAATGCAATTTTTACAACTTCTTTTAAGGCATTTTCATGAAAATCAAGATGAATACCTTCAAGCATAAACAATTTTTGATATTGTTTAAGTAAAGCATTTTTTGGCTCAGTAAGAATCTTCATCATGTCAGACTGATCCAACATATCTAATGTACTAAGAACGGGTAACCTTCCAACTAATTCAGGTATAATACCATAAGAGATTAAATCTTCTTGGCGAACATCAGAAAAAATAAACTTAGAATCTTTATTCTTAGACTGATTATTTGTTATAAATCCTAGTTCGCCTTTGCCAGATCTTCGCAATATTATTTCTTCCAAGCCTGAAAATGATCCGCCACAAATAAATAAGATGTTTGATGTATCTAAAGAAATTAAACTTTGCTCTGGATGCTTTCGGCCACCTTTAGGCGGTACATTAGCAATTGTACCTTCTAAAATTTTTAATAGAGCTTGTTGAACACCTTCACCACTTACATCCCTAGTAATAGATGCACTAGCACTTTTTCTTCCAATTTTATCAATCTCATCAATATAAATAATCCCTCTTTCGGCGGCATTGATATTGTAATTAGATACTTGCAATAACCTTACTAATATATTCTCTACATCTTCACCTACATACCCTGCTTCTGTAAGTGTCGTAGCATCTGCGATAGCAAAAGGTACTGCTAAAAATTTTGCAAGTGTTTGAGCAATGAGAGTCTTCCCAGTTCCAGTTGGCCCAATCATTAAAATATTACTTTTATCTAGTTGGACATCCGCATTATAGGCATGATGAATAATTCTTTTATAATGATTATATACAGCTACAGAAATCGCTTTTTTAGCATGATCTTGGCCAACAACGTGAAGATCTAGATTAGCTTTAATCTTAGATGGCTTTTGAAGAGTAACTTTAAAACCTTCGGGCTGATCATTTTCAGGCTCCAGATTAATTTCTAATTTTTTACCTCGTTTGATACTTTTATTCATTTTCTTTTTATCAAAATTGTATCAATTATTCCATATGATTTTGCTTCTTTTGATGTGAGATAATTATCTCGCTCTGTATCTGCTTCAACTTTTTTAATTGTCTGCCCCGTATTCTTGGATAAAATAGAATTCATTTGCTTACGCATTCTCAAAATTTCTTCAGCTTGAATTTTAATATCTGTAGCTTGACCTTCAGCACCACCCATTGGCTGATGAATCATAATTCTCGAGTTTGGTAATGCTGAACGTTTCCCTTTTGCACCTCCAGCTAATAAAAATGCTCCCATACTAGCTGCCTGGCCTAAGCATATCGTGGCGACATCTGGCTTAATATATTGCATTGTATCATAGATGCCCAATCCTGATGTTATAATACCACCAGGTGAATTAATATATAAATGTATATCCTTTTCACTATCTTCAGCTTCAAGAAACAATAGTTGTGCAATCACAAGTGAAGCAATTGTATCATCTATAGGAGTTCCTAAAAACACAATACGCTCCTTAAGCAATCGTGAGTATATATCAAAGGCACGTTCAGATCGACCTGTTTGTTCAACAACTATAGGTACTAATTGGTTTAAAATTTTATCTTCAATATGCATTTTGTTCCTTACGTAATTCTTTTGTATTTACTTCAACGTCTTTTACTTTAGCAAATTGTTCTAAGTATTCCAATATTTTCTTTTCTACAAGGTCATCTTCAATACGCTGCCGGTTAGATGGTTTTTTGTAAAACTTCCTAATCTCTTTCTCAGAGTTCGGCGTCCTTTGGATCAACTTCTCAAGCTCTGATTCTAACTCTTCTTTAGTTACAGAGATGCCTTGATCTTCTATTAAAGTTTTACGTATTGAGTACCATTTAACATTTCGCTCTGCTAATGTTTTATAATGTTCTCTAACTTTATCTTCGTCTAAAGGTTCTCCATTATTTTGTTTTTTTACATCTTCAACTAAATTACTTAGATAATTTTCAACCATTGATGGTGAAAATTTTGGGTTAACAAAATTAATTACTGAATCCGATAAATCTCTCTCATAAGCTTGCTGTGATCTTTCTTCAAAATTAGACTCAATTTTTTGTTTGACATCAGTTTTTAGTTCATCTACCGATTTTAAATCTGGATTGATAAGCTTAAAAAATTCTGTATTTATTTCTGGTAAATTTTCACGTTCAACCTTACTAACCACAAGCTCATAATCTGCTTTTTCATTCTCTTGACCTATAGACAAATTCACTTTTGCAGTCTCATCGGGTTTTAATCCTATTAATTTATCCTTTTGATCATCTGTAAAAGAACCATTACCAACTCGGAGGTATTGTTGATCAAATTTCTTTCCAATAATTGGTAGACCAGTTTCATCTAATTTTTGGAGACTACAAACAAGATAGTCACCTTCTTTAGCACCATCATCAACAGAAGTAATTGTAGCATGTGCTTTACGTAATTGAAGAATCGCATCTTCTACATCCTGGTCATCATGTATATATCTAGTTTTTTGAACTTTTAAAGAATTCTTTTTCAATTTCGGTAATACTAATTCAGGCTCAATCTCAAAGATAGCTTTAAATGAAAAATTTTCATTTTGATGAAAATTAACATCGCTAATCTCAGCCTGATTTATAGGCACTAAATTTTCATTTTGGATAGCTAATAGATAGTATTTTTGAAAATTTTGCTCCATGAATTCAGCTTCAATATTTGGGAGGTATTGCTTTAAGAGCATATCTTTTGGCATTTTACCAGCTCGAAATCCTGGTATTTTTACTTTTTTACTGAATTTTTTAATCACATTATTAAAATCTGATTCTAGTTCTAACCATGGTATATCTATAGAGAGTTCTCTTGTATACTCATTGACTATATTTACATTAACTTTCACTTATACTCCTAAAAATTAGCGAGCGAATTTATTAGTATTTGTATATGGATTTAAGGAATAAGATTATTTAATTAATAAATTATGAATCAACCAATCCTTATATTTGTCACGCCCTTAAAAATAAGGATCATTCCAAAAATTTGTATCACATGAAATAAATCATTATGATTAAAGTGCTTATGAAATGAAATCCTCATTACTTGAGTTAACGATGCAGCCACACTTACAATTAAACCCATAAAAATAAATAAACTTTCGACCTTCCCATAAATATAAAAGAAAAATCCAAAAGATATGATTGAAAATAAAATAAGTGGTAAATAAAAATTAACCGCATTTTTAAAAGTATCATCTATTCTTATACGATTTATATAGAATAGTATTAGTATACCTGAAAAAAAATATAAACTAATGTCATCAAAAAATAATATAACTGATGCCATACCTATAAATATTCCAGTTAATCCAACAAATAATAATGTTAAACGCCAAATAATTCTTTTATATAATTCACGCATTTTTGGCCCAAATCCATGACTTATAGCTCCCAGAAACCCTCCAAGTCCAATACATAAAAAGCTAAGTGACCAAAGTAGGTGGAATTGCGAATAGCTAATCTGAAATATGTTCCAACTAAAGAATATTCCAAAAATAAAAATAAAAAAATCTGTAATCGTTGTTGTAGGCTCATATAAGATTTTATGTTTTATAGACATATAATGACAGTTTTAATAAATCAAGAATTAATCACAATATTAATTAATAAAATTAAATCTACAATTGATATATTTTCATCATTGTTAATATCCGATACTGATAAAGGACAGATACCAATAGAATTACCTGATGAGATATAATCTGCAAGAATTAAAATATCAAAGATATCTAATTCTGTCGAATTATCTATATCCCCAAGTGCCCATGCTAAACACACATTAGTAGGTAACGCAAAAAATTCATGCCAACCAGCTAAAGGATTATTTTCTACCCTGCCAGAAAAATCTGCCGACTGAATAAAATATTGAATAGTTGTTTCATTAGTTAAGGATGGAATATGCCCTGACCAAATATTTAACTCTTGATTAATTAATAATAATGATGTTTCATTCCAATTAATATTATCTAAAATTCTCCAAAAAATTTTCATAGAGTCTGCTACAATACCGGTACTCGATAGGTCATCTACCTGAACAGTTATTTCATATCCTAGACTATCAGGTTCAGTTTCATTATTTAAAGGATTATGAAAGACCTGCAACATTTCTAAATCTGGAATACCTTTCGTTCTGCAATGCAATGCATCAGTCGACTCCCATGTACCCGTAAACGGAATGATTTCATATCCTGGCATAGCTTCTTCATAAGTGTTCAGGGCTTCTTCATCCCAATTACTTCCAGTAATCGGAACTAAAATTTTATCATTTAAAATTAATGAATTTGTATATGGTTGATTATTAGGAGTCCAAATGCGATAAACTATCCAAGGTTCACCCCATTTATTTAATGTATTTGCAAAATAACTTGCTGTTGATTGTATTAAATCATATTGCGGATGATTTTCTGGGACTTCTCGAATTAGAACTTTTGTTGGACTAAGATATTTACCCCAACAATCTATATGATCAATATATGTATTATTCGGATCTTCCACTACGTGATAGGTCTGTATCCCATAATAGTTAGTCATCAATTGATCTACTTGTAAGGATGACATGTTATTTTCATCATATACAAGACTAGATGATGCTGAAATACCATTACCATCTGTCATATAATTTCCACCTGCATGAACAATATCTGATGCAAAATAAGGTACATCTAAATAATTTGACATTTTTTCAGGTGCTTGATTATCATTTGGCCGTGGTCGATTATATGTATGGTCAACAATTGAGACATTTCTATTCCCATCAACAACCCACCAAGGTCCATAATCACGAGTCCAGTAACTATCAGTTTGGCCTAAAACATATTGAACATTTTCCATCGTGACATTCCCATTCTCCATGGTTGCATTAGCTATACTTTGTTGGCTTGATGATACTAAACAATAAATAGTTACATCTTCACTCATTTCAGCAATCAAAGGTAAAGATATACCAAATGGGTATCGTATAAGAACGCCTTCCATTCGTTCATACTCTGCAATATTTCTAATAGGCTCTGGTGGAGGGTCTGTCTCCCTGCCTTGTTCATAAATTTCATGAACACGAGCTTTTTCTTCTTCTGTTAAACCAATTGGTAGCTCATTAATAGGACTATCTATTGCTTGTGTTATATTGACTAATAATAAAATTTGAAATATTGTTCTCATGAATTAACAAACGGAATAAAATAATAACTTACTTATTTTTTAGATTATTAAGATAAAAGTTAATGAACAATAGTCATTGCGGATGGTTAAAGCAATACTAAAATTCTAATATCATCCCACCAACAGGAAATGTTGTATACTGCCAACTCATAATCTTTTCACCATCCTCTAGATATAAATATTCATATGGATTTTTACGATTAAAAATATTCATAATATCCCAAAATACGACTAGATTAAGTTTTTTATAATAGAATCGTTGTTTTAACATTAAATCAACTCGACGATAATCTCCGTAGCGTTCTGTATTCCATCTATCATCAGAATTAGTATACCACTCTCTAATATTATGGTCATAATGTTGTGGAGTATATGGTTGCCCACCCATATACCTATATTTTAAACTAATTTCATATTCGTCACTTGGCATAAATGGTATCCATGAAAATAATTTAGAAAAAATTGTTTTTTTATAACCAGCATACCAATCATAATCTGCATATCTTATTTTATAACCACCTACAAGATTAATTACATTCCGATAATCAAATCGCCAAGGATAGTATTCTTTTGTTCTAGGATCCACACCCTCGGAAATAGAATGTGACCATGAAAAAGATCCATACCAATTATTAGTATATTTCTTCTGGATATATAGCTCTATACCATTTGATCTTCCTTCACCACCATTGACACGTTTATACCAATTAAGACTATCTCGACCATCTGCGCCTTCTAACATTTCAAATGTTACCATATCAGCATACTCTTTTGTGTAATATTCAAGAGTAATTCGAGTTTCAGGTGAAGGAAAAAATTCAAGACCTCCAACAATTTGGTCTGCATAATAATTTGTTAACTCCTTTGGGGTCCCTCTAACAGAATTAAGATATTCATTATTGGGGGGCTGAAAATAACGCCCTGCAGCCATATTAAACTTAAATACTGGTGTTAGGTGATATCTTAATCCTAACCTTGGAGAAAAATCTGTTTCACCTGTAAAAGAAATGTGCTCAAGTCGCCCTCCCAACGAAAGCTCTAAATTAGAAAATAGATTAAAATTAGAATGAAAAAAACCTCCATATTTTTGATAGGATAAAGAAGCATTTGTTTTAAGTGTATCTCTTTCACCGATAGAATCTAGAACTGTAACGATTGTATTAGAATTTTGAAAATAATTATTATAAAACTGATCTTCTGTTACAATACTAGGCTGGGATGTATCAGATAGAGAATAACCATATAGATAAGTAGGACTATCTTTATACCAATTATCATAATCTAATCGAATATATTTTGCTGTAATCCCGCTACTAACATCTAAATTATTAGAAATTTTATAAACAAGCTCACTACGAAAAGAATAATCATCCTCTAGATCATTACGGTTGAAATAATATTCTCGATTTAAATCATTATTTAATTCATAAACTTTTGCTTTTAGTGTAACTAATGATTTCCCTAGCGAAGATTGAAAATAACCTTTTTTTGAAAATAAATTTTTATAGGTTAATCCTAGTGTTGTTTGCCAAGATGAATAAGCAACGTTTTCAGCACCTCTAAGTTGGGGATTATTTTCACCAACAATATTAATATCATCAATTCCTCCTACAAAATTTATATAGAATTTTTGGGTACTTGATAAATCATAAGCGATCTTACCCTGACTTGTCCAATACTTTGGCACTGCTTGTAATCCTGTAGATGAAATAACAAAATCTAAAAATGACCGGCTCAGAGAATAAAGGTATGTAGAGCTAGAACTTAATGGTCCTTCAATTGTAAGACCAAAGCCTGCCATACTTAAATTCAATTGCTGTTCATGATTTTTTTGATTCCCTTGGCGTAATGTTACATCCATGACCGATGATAATTTATCTCCATATCTTGCAGGGAAAGCACCAGCATAAAAATCAATTCTCTCAATAAATTCTGTATCGATCATTGTAATTGGACCTCCTCCCTTTCCTTGCTCTGGAAAATGATTTGGATAAGGAATCTCAAGAAAATCCATCACAAATAAATTTTCTCCGTGAGAGCCTCCTCTTACAATAATCTCATTGGATTGATCCGTTCCAGAGACAACAGAAGGTAGCGCCTGCATCATTGCCATAATATCATATACACCAACAGGATCAGAACGTATTTCTTCAATATCTACTGTTCTGCTACTTGTAACCGCATCCTTAGTTTTTTCAAAATATGTCGCCGTTACTTCTACGCCATCACCTTCAATAATACTTTGATTTAAACTAAAATTAATTATTGTAGTTCGTTCTGGTACTACATGAACATTTGGTCGATTTAATGATTTATAACCTATCATTGATATATAAACTATGTAACTACCAACAGGTATATCATCTAAAATAAAATTCCCATAATTATCTGTTGCTGTTCCTAGACTTGACCCCTTTATCATCACATTCACACCTATTAGTGGTTGATGAGTAGATGCATCACGAACATGTCCAGATAAACTTCCAGTAGATGCAATTACCACATTTGTGATAAATAATACTAAAATAATCCAATTATACATTATAATTAAAGCACATATAAATTAGATGCGCTCTCTCATATATAGTTAAAAGCTACTGTTTTAAACGATAGGTACAACCTTCCATAGTTTTAAGAAATTTTTCAACCTGGTTTTCTGTATGAAATAATTCATCCATAGGTACAAAGACATCACTAGGATACTCAATTTCATCATAATCACGTAGAAAATTAGATTCTAGTTTGAGAACAATATCCCTCATGACCATAGGTGGTATCTCTTTATTTCTCATAAAGTTAATTTGCAAATTTAATTGGCCTGTTGATGTCATATGAAATAATGGCAGTGGCCCCGCATCAGAATTACAACGAAAGGTTAAAGTCCCATGATCACTGCCACGGCCCCAAGAAACATCATCTGCATGAGTCTCAGCAAAATCAATAATGGAGACTCCTACTTTTGCAACTTCTCTTGTACAATTATCCCTTAGATGATTGATAAATTGATCTTTATTCCAATTAGACATGTATGCTTCCCCTGTTATTTATATGCCGAATTAAGCTTAAGGTAAGGTTGAATTTACAAAAAATGATAATTAAGAAACAATGTCTCGTATATTTTTTATTTATTATTTTAAGCCAAGCCAGATATTATATAAGTATTCCTGCGTATCTGTTCTTTGCTTAAGAATCCTCAATCTATGCTTATATTTTTGTTTTTTATGCTCTACCAAATAAGGCAATTCAATAATTTTATCATTTCGTTTAATAACAATCTTTACTTCTTCCCCTTCTTCTATAGGATATCCAAAATCATCATACAAAACATTATTTAATTTTTTCTTATCAATTTCATCCCCAATAACAAATCCAATAGGGTCTTTTTTACCTACTTTCTTGACTTTAATATATGTACCTAATG
>MDTA01082780.1_pt1 | contig 11892 bp, 11 predicted proteins | sample 811151 | NCBI WGS metagenome assembly MDTA01 (sample SAMN05326648, study PRJNA326480) | marine metagenome | isolation source: seawater | place: Indian Ocean: South | collected 2010 | reverse complement strand
GTGAAGTTTTTTTGTAGTTAATAAAGGGAAACCTTGTTGAAGATCAAATCTTAGTTGATGTCCAAAACAACTAATTGTACCAGTACCTGTGCGATCTCCATTCTGTGTTCCATTTTCTACAATATGATTTAATAAATTAAGGTATTGTTTCATAAAAAAACGATAAATTTTGATAAATATAGTTGTTCCAAAATTAAGGTTGAAGGTTACGTTAATAAGTGGCTTATTTAGTGAATAATTTATGCCATTTATAATGTCATTCCAATAACTGTTGCAGTAAGAATACAAGCTATTGTGCCACCAATTAATGCTCTTATTCCTAGTTTGGAAAGCAATCCTTTTCTTGAAGGAACCAAGGCCCCAATGCCACCTATTTGAATTCCTATTGATGCAAAATTGGCAAACCCACAAAGTAAATAAGTAGACATAATTACAGAGCGTTCAGAAATTAATCCTGAAGCTTTCATTTCTCCCAATCTTGGGTAGGCAACAAATTCATTAAGCACTGTTTTTATTCCCAGTAGTTCACCTACATAAATGGAGTCTTCCCAGCTTATACCCATTATCCAAACAATAGGTCTTCCTAAATAACCTAAAAGAAATTCAAAAGATAAACTATCGTAAGGAGTATGATTTGCAATTAGTTCATTAACATTTGTCCATCCACCAATTTGAAAAAGAATTCCATTACATAGCGCCATTATGGCAATGAATACTAATAGCATTGCCCCTACATTAATGGCTAGCTTTAAACCATCGGTTGTGCCATTGGCAATTGCTTCAAGAGCATTGGTTCCAATTTTTTCTTTATTAATACTTAAATCTTCGTTTATTTTTTCATTTTCTGGAACCAACATTTTTGCTGCAACAATTGCAGCAGGGGCAGAAATAATAGATGCGGTTAATAAATGTTTGGCAAAGAATGCTTGCTGCTCAGGGTCATCGCCACCTAGAAAACCAACATATGCTGCCAATACTCCACCTGCTATGGTTGCCATTCCTCCAGTCATTAAACACATCATTTCGGACTTTGTCATTTTCAGTAAATATGGTTTTACAAGTAAGGGAGCTTCTGTTTGACCTAAAAACACATTCCCAGCAGCAGCTAAGCTTTCAGCACCTGAAAGCTTCATGAATTTTTTCATAAGCCAGGCAAAAGCATAGACTATTTTTTGAATAATTCCCCAATAGTAAAAAAGGCTAACAAGAGCCGAGAAGAAAATTATGGTAGGTAATATTTTAAAGGCGAAATTCATTAGAGGTGTTTCTACTTCACCAGTTGATATGGTTTTAAATAAAAATGTAAATCCGTAATCTGTAAACCCTATTAATTTTACAAATCCATAGCTGATTCCATCAAAAATGGCTTCTACTATAGGAAACTTCAACACCATAATTGCAATAAAAAGTTGTAATCCAACTCCTTTTCCTACAAGTGCCCAATTGATGTTTTTTCGATCAATACTAAATACCCATCCAAGGAAAAGAAAAAATAGTATTCCAATTGCTCCTCTTATTATAGAAATAAATGAAAATCCAGAACTCGAAATTGTTTCCTTTGAATAGATATAAAGAGAACCATCACTGTAAAGCTGAAGTTCATTTTTAGTAACTAAAATTAGCTCCATCATTGTGCTTAACTGTTCTGGATGAACCCCGTTTTCATCAATAGTGAGAACTTTTTCGTCTCCGCTTTTAAATTCAGCAACGTAGCTATTTTCCTTTTTTAAAATCACCAATGAGTCTACTTTGGAATGAACCTCGTTAGGCATGTAGTTCATGAAAATAATAGAGTCTGAAAAGCTCCAGCTTCCCTTATTCCCATCTATGATAAAGTTGTTTGCTGACTTTGATGAATTAAGAATAAAATAGTAGGAGTTCTCTTGTGGGACATTGTCAACAGTTCCAGTTGACCACTCCACTTTAGAAAGCTTCCATTTTCCCTGAATCAAATCAAATGCAGATGATTTTTTTTCTTCAGTACAAGATAGTGTAACCAGCAGTACTAGTAACCCAAGTATACCTTTTTTAATTGTCTTCAATAAGTAATTTTAATTATCAGCTCTTCTTTTAATTTCATCTCTAATTTTAGATGCTGATTCGTAGTCTTCGTTTTCAATTGACTCTTTAAGCTTTAGCTCTAGTTCACTCAGTGTTAATCTTTCTACTGGGTCAGCATTAAAGTCGTCCATGTCATACTCTTCATCTATTAAGTCAGCTTCATCATCGTTTTGTTCTTCATCTTCTAAGATAATTCCCGCTTGACTTAAAACAAATTCGTAGGTGTATATAGGACACTCAAATCTAACTGCTAGAGCAATTGCGTCTGAGGTGCGAGAATCAATTTGAATTTCAACTCCATTTTGCTCACAGTAGAGTTTTGCAAAAAATATACCCTCAACTAGATTGTAAATAATTATCTCGTTAATGTTAATTTGGTATTGTTCTGCAAAGTTTTTAAATAAATCGTGAGTAAGTGGTCTGCTAGGGGTCATATTCTCCAATTCTATAGCAATAGCCTGAGCCTCGAACCCTCCAATAATAATTGGAAGCCTTCTTTTCCCATTGGCTTCAGCAAGTACTAAAGCATATGCCCCTGATTGAGTTTGGCTGTAAGATAAGCCTGCAATTTCAAGTTTTATTTTATCCATATTAATATGAAAAATTGGGAGGCTTACCCCAATTTAAGCGTTTAACGAAAATACTAATTTCTACTTAATTAGTTTTGAGAATTATGGAATTTCTTAAATGCCTCATTTAATCTTGGTAAAACCTCAAAAGCATCTCCTACAACTCCATAATCAGCAGCTTTAAAGAAAGGTGCTTCAGCGTCAGTATTTATTACTACGATTACTTTACTTCCGTTAACACCTGCTAAATGCTGGATTGCTCCAGAAATACCAGCAGCTATGTATAAGTTGGGACGAATGGCAATTCCCGTCTGGCCAACGTGTTCATGATGAGGTCTCCAACCAATATCAGCAACAGGTCTTGAGCAAGCAGTAGTTGCTCCTAATGTTTTAGCAAGATCCTCAACAATTCCCCAGTTTTCAGGTCCTTTAAGTCCTCTTCCAGCAGACACTACTAGTTCTGCTTCTGGTAAAGGAATACCTTCTCCTTGTGTTTTCATTTCTTTAACAACAATTCCTCCTTCACCAAGATCGGCATCAAACTCTTCTATAGTTGTTGAGCCACCAGTTTTTTCTGGAGAAATTGAGTTAGGAAGAATGGAGATTACTTTTTTGTCTGAATGAACAGCTACGGTTGCCATTGCTTTTCCAGAAAAAACATTTGTATTAACTTGGAATCCATTGGAAGTATCCGGTAAATCAATTGCTCCAGAAACATGTCCAGCATTTAATTTAGCAGCAATTCTTGGCCCAATGCTTTTCCCTGTTTGATCTTGAGATAGAACTACAATAGTTGCCCCTGAAGATTCAACTGCAGCATGTATTAACTTGGTTAATTGCTGGTCGTTAGATTTATTTATTCCTCTGTGAATCAATACTTTTTCACCGCCATACTCACCGATAACAGCTAATTCATCTGAACTTATATCACCAAAAGTAACAACTGTTGTTGATCCGATTTTGCTTCCGTATGAAACCGCTTCTAAAGCAGCTTTTGAAACTTTATTTTTTGCTTCTATAAAAACTAATACTGACATGATTAAATTACTTTTGATTGGTTATGCAATAAATCTACTAATTCATCCATATTTTCTGGATCTATATACTTGCAGCCTTCTTTTGCTTCTGGAAGTGAATAGCTTACAACAGTTGTAAGGTTTTCAATTTCAACCGCAGGAACTACGTTTAAAGGTTTTGTTCTTGCCGCCATTATTCCTCTCATATTTGGTATTCTTTGCTCTGCCATACCTTTAGCTGCACTTAAAACAAAAGGAGTATTTACTTCAACTACTTCAATTCCACCTTGAACATCTCTTTCCAAAGTAGCACTTTCGCCACTTATATCTAATTTAGTGGCAAGAGAAATAAATGGTTGGTTAAGGTTTTCAGCAATCATTCCACCTACCTGCGCACCATTGTAGTTAATGGTTTCTTTACCAGTTAGAATAATGTCAAAATCTTTGTCTTTAGCATATTCACTAATTTGTTTTGCAACGTAACTAGCGTCCAGGGCCTCACTATCGATTCTTACTGCATCATTTGCACCAATTGCTAAGGCTTTACGAATTGTGGGGTCATCAGCTGCGGTTCCAACTGTTATTGTAGTAACTGTTCCTCCATTTGCTTCAACAAGCTCTAAAGCTCTTACAAGTGCGTACCATTCATCGTAAGGATTTACTATATATTGAACACCAATTTCATCAAACTTTGAGTTGCCATCTGTAAAGGCAATTTTAGCAGTTGTGTCTGGTGCTTTACTTATACATACTAATATTTTCATTGAGTATATTTTAGATTAAATATTTGTTTGTGCAAATTTAAAATAATGTATTTTTTTATTGCCGACCAAAGCTACTTTTTTTTATTATGCAAGCATACATTGTTTTTAATTTTTTTAATCATTTTATTAGGTTAGCGAAAATTTGATTGAAAAATGGTTTTTTTAACCTATTATAAGTTAATTTTGTTGTCCTTAAAAAAGTAATATGAGAACAGTTCAATATAGAGAAGCTTTAAATGAGGCTATGTCTGAAGAGATGAGAAAAGATGAAAATGTTTTTCTTATGGGAGAGGAAGTTGCTGAGTACAATGGTGCCTATAAAGTATCTCAAGGAATGTTAGATGAGTTTGGACCCAAAAGAGTAATTGATACTCCAATTGCTGAGCTTGGTTTTGCTGGTATTGCTGTTGGTGCAGCAATGAATGGGCTTCGTCCGATTGTTGAATTTATGACTTGGAATTTTGCTCTATTAGCTTCTGATCAAATTATAAACAGTGCGGCAAAAATGTTGCAAATGAGTGGTGGGCAATATGGTTGTCCAATAGTTTTTAGAGGTGGAAATGGAACAGCAGGTCAATTGGCTGCAACTCACTCTCAAAGCTTTGAGTCTTTTTATGCTCATGTTCCAGGACTGAAGGTGGTTACTCCTTTTACACCTTATGACGCTAAAGGGTTGTTAAAATCTGCTATTCGAGATGATGATCCTGTTTTAGTAATGGAATCTGAGAAAATGTATGGTGATAAAGGTGAAATTCCTGATAATGAATACCTTGTTCCTATTGGTAAGGCGAACATAAGAGAAAATGGTAGCGATGTTACGATTGTATCTTTTGGTAAGATACTAAAGGTAGTACATGCTGCTGCAGATGAACTTTCTAAAGAGGGGATAAGCTGTGAAATTATTGATCTTAGATCTATACGACCAATAGATTACCATACCATTATTGAGTCGGTAAAGAAAACTAATCGATGTGTAGTTGTTGAAGAAAGTTGGCCATTAGCTTCAATTTCGAGTGAACTTGCTTTTCATATACAACGTTATGCTTTTGATCATTTAGATTCTCCTGTTGTTAGAGTAATGCAGGCAGATACACCTTTTGCATTTTCTAAAAATTTAATTGAGGAGGCTTTGCCAAATGTTAAAAAAGTTATGGATGCAGTTAAATCTGTAATGTATGTTAGCTAAGGCTAAAGGGCAGAAATTAATAAATCTAAATCTTTGTAAGGAAGATTAAAAGTTTCTCCTAAAAAGGAAGAGGTTAAAGTCCCCTTGTAAACATACACGCCATGTCTAAAACCAATCTCGGTTTGAATTAGTTTTTCGCAGCCACCTCTTTCAGCAATCTCCATTAAAAGAGGAGCAAAAATATTACTTAGTCCATAGCTTGCTGTTCTAGATACTCTTGAAGCAATATTTGGCACACAATAATGAATAACACCATGTTTTTTAAACGTTGGTTTTTCATGTGTGGTAATCTTTGAAGTTTCAAAACATCCTCCCTTGTCAATACTAACATCTACAATAACTGAGCTTTCTTTCATGTCTTTAATCATTTTTTCAGAAACCACACAAGGAGTTCTTCCATGAGGAACTCTTAATGCTCCGATAGCTACATCACATCTTCTTAATGCTTTTGATAATACTTTGGGTTGAATTACAGAAGTAAAAACTCTTTGTCCTAAATCTCTTTGTATTCTTCTTAGCTTTGCAACAGAGTTGTCAAAAACTTTAACAGAAACACCAAGGGATAAAGCTGCTTTTGCAGCAAATTGACCAACTGTTCCTGCACCAATAATTACTACTTCAGGTGGAGTTATTCCGGCAACTCCCCCAAGCATTAATCCTTTGCCATTATTGGCATTACTCATTAATTCACCAGCAATTAAAATTGAAGTAGTACCTGCTATTTCTCCCATTGAACGAATTACAGGAAAAACTCCCTCTTCATCTTCAATATAATCCCATGCTATTGCAGTAATTTTTTTGGTAATTAATTTTTTTAAGGCATCTCCAGGTTGAACAGTAAGTTGTAAGGCAGAAAATAAGATCTGCTTATGTTTCATTAAGGAGATTTCTTTTATTGAGGGAGGAGTTACTTTAAGAATAATATCAGATTCATAAACTTCTTCTGCAGAATAGGCAATTTTAGCTCCAGCTTCACTATAATCGTTATCGGTAAAATTGGCATTTGCACCAGCATTGGTTTCTATTACTACCTTATGTCCATTAGAAACTAAAAGATTTACAGCTTCAGGAACTAGTGCAACCCTTTGCTCTTGAAATTCAGTTTCCTTAGGGATTCCAATATATAAGCTCTGTTTTTTTCTGCCTACTTCAAGCATTTCTTCTTGAGGTAACATAGCAGCTTCTCTTGCAAGAGATTTAAGGGCATCTCCGGATGAAATCATAGTGTAATTGTTATTGTTCTGTAAGTATTATGTGGCTCAATTTTTACCTCTACGAACTTATTTGGCAAAAGGTTTTGAATTTTATCTGCCCATTCAATAAAGCATGGTGATCCTGAGTAGATAATTTCATCTAATCCGCTTTCAATAGCCTCGTTTTGATTGTTTAATCTATAACAGTCAAAATGAAAAACATCTCCGATTTTTGTGCTCTTGTAGCTGTTTATAATGGCATATGTCGGAGAAGATGCTGGTTCAGTTTCTAGAAGTTTACACACAACTCCGATTAATGTTGTTTTTCCTGAGCCCATATCCCCTTTAAAAGTAAAAATCGAATGGTCGTTTATTAATGACACGATTTTTTTTGCGGGCTTTATTAAATCATCTACAGTATGTGCTTTATAAGAATAGATATAAATTAGGGTTTGTTTAATATGTATAAAATTTCATCTTTATGAAGTCTGTAGCTTTCTTGTTTTGATTGCTCAATGTGCTTGTGGTAATCAAATGCTTCAACCTTAAATCCAACATCTGATAACTTATTTGGATAATCTAAACCATAAAGTCTTACATGATCTTTTTGCCAATAGTGTTTTTCTCGATCTTCTAAAGATGTAATGCTTTTATCTTCGTATGTTTCTTTTCTATTCCAATCAATAGGAACTTGAAAAATCCCCCAACCTCCAGGTTTAAGTACTCTATAAAGTTCTTTCATACATTGTTTGTCGTTTTCTACATGTTCCAAAACATGATTGCAAAAAACAACATCAAATGAATTGTCTTTTAGAGGAATTTTATGAAGATCAAAGTGTAAATCTGCAATTGGTGATTCTAAATCTCCAGTAACATAAGTAAGGTTTTTTTGTTTCTTAAACAACTTGTGAAAGCATTGTTCAGGAGCAATGTGCAATAGCTTAAGGTGTTGTTTTTTAAAAAAGTCGCTGTGATTTTCTAGATAATACCACATTAATCGATGCCTTTCAAGTGTTAAATCATATGGGCAAAGAACATTTTCTCTATGTACCACCTTTGATCCATAGGAAAGAAACTTTCTGTACGACTTTTTACAAACTGGACAATAAACATTATTGCCCTTGTATAGTAAAGGCGCAACAAGTTTAAATAAATAGCTCAATCTTATCAAAAGTGGCCTGGGAAGCGTATTTAATAAATATTTATATAATGATTTCATTAGCTATTTAATAAATCGTCAATTTTCTTAGAATAATCGAAAGAATCATCTAAATAAAATTGAAAAGAAGGGGTTTTTCGAAGCTGATGTCTTAATGTTTTTCCAATTTCATAGCGAATGGTAGTTGAAAGGCCTAAAATATTTTCAAATACTTCTTGGGGGTTTTTAGTTCCAAAAATACTTAAGTAAACTTTTGCAATAGAAAGGTCTGGGCTTAATCTAATTACAGTTACACTTACCATTGCTCCTTTGCAGATAGTTCTGGATTCCTTATGAAAATAGCTACCCAACTCTTTTTGTAATAGGCTGGCTATTTTTTCTTGTCTAATATTCATGAAGGCAAATTTATATAAAACCTTTTAACTCTACAGTTATATATTTAATTGGTGTAAATTATAGTATACATAAGAATATTTTTAGTTCCATAATAGTATCTTTGAGCACGTTTGAGAATCGTAAATGATTGAATTTTTAAAAATACTTACTCTCGTAAAGGGTTATTACAAGCATGCAGCATTAAATGTTTTTTTTAATGTTCTAGGGATGCTGTTTTCAGCTTTTTCTATCATTTTGCTAATACCAATTATGGAAATCCTTTTTAATCAGGATGGAAAAGTGCAAAAAATATTAGAGAATAAACCAGTTACGGATTTTTTTAGTGATGGCTATTCTTTGAAAGAGCATGGTTTTTACTTTTTAGCTGAGCAAATTCAGCTTAATGGTTCAGCAGTTGTTTTAATGTACGTCTGCATTATGGTGGTACTGTTTACTTTTTTGAAAAACGCTTCTATTTATTTTGCACTTTATTTTATTGCTGTTATCCGAAATGGAGTGATTAAAGATTATAGGAATACCATGTATAGTCAAATTTTAAATTTACAGCTGTCTTTTTTTAGTGAAGAGAAAAAAGGAGATATCATATCCAAGATGACCAACGATTTAAAGGAGGTGGAATGGTCTATTTTAAAATCCATTGAGGCCACTTTTAGAGATCCCCTAAATATTGTAATCTATTTTGTGATTTTAATATGGATGAGTCCAGAACTTACATTGTTTTTGGCTGTTTTTTTTCCAATTGCTGGTGTGATGATTGGTTTTATTGCTAAAAGATTAAGGGGGAACGCTACGAAAGGACAATCTAAATTGGGTGATTTAATAGCTTTTTTAGAAGAGTCCATTTCTGGGCTTAGAATAATTAAAGGATTTAGTGTAGAAGAAAAATCTATTAGACGATTTGATCAGCTTAATAAAGAGTATAATCGACTGATGATTAAAATGTACAGAAAAGCAGATTTAGCTTCTCCAATGAGTGAGTTTTTGGGAATAACGCTCATTGCAGCTGTTTTGTGGTATGGAGGATTATTGGCAATTGATGGAAACATAGATGGATCTTTTTTCATTGCTTATATTGCCTTTTTATCACAATTAATCTCTCCTTTTAAGGCAATAACTAAAGCTTATTCAAACGCCCAAAAAGGATTATCGGCAATTAATAGGATAAAGGATATTACTGAGGCTGAAGTATTGATTTTTGACCAACCAGATGCTAAAAATATTAAATCTCTTAATTCAGATATTTCTTTTTCTAATGTCTCATTTAAATATGAGAAAGATTGGGTTTTGAATGATGTTTCATTAGAACTTAAAAAAGGACAAACCATTGCTTTAGTTGGTCAGTCTGGATCAGGTAAAACGACTCTAGCAGATTTATTGCCAAGATTTTATGAGCCACAAAAGGGGCAAGTTAAAATTGATGATGTTCCAATTAATGAGCTGTCTTTAAAAAGTTTGCGTTCTCTACTTGGAATAGTTACTCAAGAAAGTATTTTATTTAACGACACTATCTTTAACAATATTGCATTTTCTGTTGACAATGCGTCTAAAGAAGATGTTGAGAATGCTGCAAAAATTGCCAATGCTCATGATTTTATTATGAGTTTTGAAAATGGGTACGATTCTATTGTTGGAGATGGTGGTGGGAAATTATCTGGCGGACAAAAGCAACGTATTGCCATTGCAAGAGCGGTATTAAAAAATCCTGATGTTTTAATTTTGGATGAGGCAACATCAGCATTAGATACTGAAGCTGAAAAACTTGTACAGCAGGCACTTCATCGATTAATGAAAAACAGAACTTCTTTGGTTATCGCACATCGTTTATCTACTATTCAACATGCAGATTGCATTCTGGTAATGAATAAGGGTGAAATTGTAGAAAGAGGAACTCATCAAGAATTGATTGAAAAGGATGGAGTATACAATCGTTTAATACAGATGCAATCTTTTTCTTAAATGGTAAAACCAAAAAAACATTTAGGACAGCATTTTTTAAAAGATGAATCCATAAGTAAACAAATAGCTTTATCTATTAACTATAATGCTGATAATTTTAAAATCATTGAGGTTGGTCCAGGAACTGGAGCCTTGACAAAATTTTTATTAGAAAGAAAACAACCCATTATTGCATATGAAGTTGACAAGGAATCTGTAGCCTATCTAGCGTTAAATTATCCTGATTTAGAGGTTCGTAATGAAGATTTCTTAAAATTGGATTTCACAGAATTTGCCAATCAAAAAATTGTTGTTGTTGGAAACTTTCCTTACAATATTTCATCTCAAATTCTTTTTAAAATTTTAGAGGAAAAACAAGTTGTGAAAGAATTGGTTGGGATGTTTCAAAAAGAAGTTGCTACTAGGGTTGTTCAACAACCAGGCACTAAAAGCTATGGGATTTTGAGTGTTCTGATTCAAGCATATTATGATGTTGAATATTTGTTTACCGTAGATGAACATGTTTTTAACCCTCCTCCAAAAGTAAAATCTGGAGTAATTAGAATTAAAAGAAATGCATTAAAACAATTGCCTTGTAATGAAGAGTTGTTTAAAAGAGTTGTTAAAGCTACCTTTAATCAACGAAGAAAAATGATTAGAAATACAGTTAGATCATTTGTTGGGAGCAAAATTGTTGATCACCATCTTTTTACCAAACGACCAGAACAATTATCTGTTAATGACTTTGTTGAGTTAACCAATTTTTTAGAATCCCTATAAAGAACCTCTTTTAGTTCAACCTAATTGTTTATTTTCGCTTTTGAAATCAGTATCATTAGCAAACGTTTCAAATAAGTTAAAATGCAGTTTGAATTAACCAAACAATTTTTAAGTGATGTTTCTCATGCTGTAAGTGAGAAGGACAGCCTATTTATTATTAAAAATGTTAATGAATTACACCCCGCTGATATTGCTGAGATTATGGATTATGTTAATCTTCAGGAAGCTCAATACATTTATCAGCTATTGGATGAGGAACAGGCAGCTGATGTTTTAGTTGAAATTGATGAGGATGTTAGAGATAAATTTTTAGCCTCTCTTTCAGCTAAGGAGATCGCTGAATCTATTGAAAATATGGATTCAGACGATGCTACTGATTTAATTCAAGATTTACCTGAAAAAAAACAGGAAGAGGTTCTTAGTGAAATTAAAGATGAATCTCAATCTAGTGACATTACAGATCTGCTTAATTATGAAGAAGATAGTGCGGGTGGAATTATGGCTAAAGAATTTGTTGCTGCCAATATTAACTGGACTGTTAAAGAGGCCCTTAAAATGCTTCGCAAACAAGTTGAAGATGTTGATAATGTTTTTACAATTTATGTAACTGACAACAAAGCCAAGCTTAAGGGAACGTTATCATTAAAGAAATTTTTATACGCTTCAGATGAAACATTAATAAAGGACCTTTATCGTCCAGATCCCATTCATGTAGATGCGCTTATTCCTTCAGAAGAAGTGGCTTCTGTTATGGAAAAATATGAATTAGTGGTCATCCCTGTTGTAAATGATGTTGGAATGCTAATTGGAAGAATTACAATTGATGATGCTTT
>MDTA01197501.1_pt1 | contig 11894 bp, 8 predicted proteins | sample 811151 | NCBI WGS metagenome assembly MDTA01 (sample SAMN05326648, study PRJNA326480) | marine metagenome | isolation source: seawater | place: Indian Ocean: South | collected 2010 | reverse complement strand
TGCTGCCCCAACATGATAGAGAAAATATAGCTACCAAGAAAAATTTTTTTAATCATGATCTATGTTTTCTATTGCCTACAGAATTTCATCTGTAGACTTAGCCATCATTAAACATTCTTTAGTTACACCGCCTTGATCATGAGATGTATATGTCACTCCTACTTTACACCATCCAATTGTTAAATCGGGATGATGATTTTTTTCTTCAGCGATTTTTGCCAAATTATTGACAAAAATAATTCCATCCATATAGGTTTTGAATGAAAAATTTTTATGAATTTTATTATCAGAAAATGACCAACCCTTTAGTTCAGATAACGCAAATTTAATTTCTTTATTTGAAAGCAAAGCCAAAAAACCTCCTCTTATGTTGGTTTTGCTACTAAGAATTTACGGAATGCATACAATAACCATATAACTGAAATTAAAGTTGCTATGATTCCAGAAATAAACATTGCATACCACATCCATTCTAGAGGCTTATTGTCAATATAAACAAAATAATAAGCTAAGGGACCCGCAACGCCAATGACACGTATAGTAGTTATAATTAAAGATGGCATTCCCAATCCAATTCCTTGTAGAATACGTCCAATTGTTAATCCAATAGCTATAAAAGGAAAAAGAAAAGCAATGACTCTCAAATAGTCTACCGCGATCTTCTTAATTAATAAATCACTTGTAAACCCAGAGATAATTGATGGTGAAAATATATACAAAAGTATTGACCCAATTGATGTAATAATAACAGCCCATGATATACCATACTTAGTAATATATCGGATTTTATCTATCTCATTAGCTCCAAAAAACATTCCAACCATTGTTGTAAGAGCTGATGCAATTCCAAAGATAGGAAGAAAAACCACCATATCAATACGACCACCCACTTGATAAGCCGCTACTGCATCTGTAGAAAATGTTGCCAACATCCGATTATAGATCAGCTGGCCCAATGCCATTACAATCATTGAAATTGAAGCTGGGACACCTACCTTAATAATGTCTAAAATAATTTTGGAAGATGGAGAGAAATCCTTCAATTTAAATTGGACATAAGCATGCTCTTTTACAAAAAGCATAAATGTAAAAATTATGAAAACAACTATTTGACTAATCGTTGTTGCCCACGCTGCACCTGATACACCAAAGTCCAGTAAAAAAATAAATATTGGATCTAATACAATATTTAAGATGGTGCCTAGCCCAAATAAATACATTGGGAATTTCATATCCCCTTCGCCAGCTAAAATTGATCTAAAAAAACCTGAGAAGACACCAAAAGATAATCCGTAACAACTAATCTTAAGATATTCCCATGCCTCAGGAAGAACCTCCAAAGTGCATCCCATTTTAAATAATATTTCTTTACCATAGATCAAGCCTAATGATGTAAGAAGTAGGCTAATTATCAACGCAATTACTACAGCATGTTCTGCGGCATTGTCAGCATTAACTTTATCGCCAGAACCAATATATCGTGCAATCGATGCTGTAACACCACTTCCTAATCCAAATGATAATCCCATTACAAAAAAGAAAATTGGAAAATTAAATGCTACAGCTGCTATCGCATCACCACCTAGTCTACCAATAAATAACATATCGACAATACTATATAGAGTCTGTATACCCATACCAGCGATGATTGGTATGGCAAGAGTCCATAATGATTTAGAAGGATTATCTATAAATGACTGTAAGCGGGAATGGCGCTTTTTTTGGTCGTCCATAAGCGGTGAATTTATACTATAAAATTTCTATGACTCAGTAATATTTGTTTAAGCTAAAATGGCCAAATAATTGGAATGATTAAGACTGCAGTAATCCAAAAAGTTATTGATAGTGGAATCCCAACTTTTATGAAATCAGAAAACTTATACCCACCTGGGCCATAAACCATAAGGTTTGTTTGATATCCTACTGGAGTACTAAATGATGCTGAAGATGCAAAACAAACTCCAAAAATAAATGGTCTCGGGTCTATGCCGATTGTTGATGTTATTGATAAAACAATTGGTGTCATAATAATCGCAGTAGCTGTATTAGATGATACTTCAGTCAATATCATTGTAATAAAATAAATTAATGCTAATAAAACATAAGGTTGTAATTCATAAGAAAATTTTTGTACTGCTACTAATATTGAATCACCTATCAAATTTGCTGTTCCTGTATTTTGAATAACAATTCCTAAAGGAATTAAAGCTGCAATTAAAACAACAACCGGCCAATGAATTGATTGATATGCTTCGTTAGGTGTTATAACTCCAAGGACCATTAAAATAATAACACTTAGCAATGCGCCTTTCAAGATAGGAAGGATACCTAATGCTGCCATTAAGATAGTAAATATTATAGAGAGAATACTCACCCACCAAAATTTAACTTTTACTAGATTCTCCTTAACTTCTCCTAGTAAAATAAATTCCCCACTAGTTGCTAATTTATCTAGCTGCTTTCGACCCCCATATACTAAGAGAGTATCATAAGTTTGAATGACAACATGAGCAATTTTCTTACGAATAATTGAGCCATCTCTTCTAATAGCCAATATAAAAGCATTAAAACGTCTTCTAAAATTACTAGTCATTAGTGTACGTCCAGCAAGATCAGACTGATCATTTACCATACATTCAATTAATATATTATCTTCTTGTTCAAGTTCTTTTTGAGTTAATTTTTCATCTGTTAGTAAAGAGACCTTTTCAACCTCTTTCATTCTTAAAAAACTTTCAACGGATCCTTTTACAAAAAGAATATCACCCTCTTCGATTTTTTTCTCACCAACATTATATGAAATTAGACGTCCTCCCCGTTGAATATCTAAAACAATTACATCATAATTATGACTTATATTTCGTTCTTGGCACGTTGAGCCAACTAAAGGAGAATCTTTAGAGATTTTCATCTCAGTTAAATAACCGGCCATATGATAACTCTGGGTCAAACTTGAAGTTACTGTTCTTGATGGCAAAATTTTTGGAGCGATAAATAAAATATATAATAAGCCAATCAATAAAGTTATCCAGCCATACTTAGCAAATTCAAACATACCTAAACCAATACCACCATTTTGAACAAATATAGAATTAACTAATAAATTTGTTGAAGTACCAACTAATGTTAAAGTTCCACCCAATATTGCAGCATAGCTCAAAGGAATCAAAAGTTTTGATGGACTTAAATGATATTTATGTGCCAATCGAATAGTAACTGGCATAAAAACTGCTACGATTGCAGTATTATTCATTAATGCACTCGCAACGCCAATTGTAAATAAATATATTCCTAAACCAAGAGTTCTGGATCTAGAAACTAGTTGATTAATTCGAACAATTAAATATTCAAGAACTCTAGTTTTCTGTAGAGCATGGCTTAAAACAAAAAGCAGTGATATTACTATTACTGCTGGATTTGAAAATCCAGATATAGCTTCATCAATTGATAAAAAACCACTTAGGAAAAGAATTGTAAGTATTAATAAAGCTGTTACATCTAAACTAAATTTTTCACTAACAAATAATATGAAGGCTAATACAATTAAGCCTAGAACAAATGCAATTTCAAAAGTCATTTAATAAAAAAATAATTAAATTTTTACTTCATCAATTTGCTCAGGGTCTAAAAACCCTTCAGCATATTTCATATAGATTTTTTCTTTAACAAAAATTTCAAATAAATCTACATCAATATGGGCATCATCTTTCATAAAACCAAGGATACGCATCGCTTGACTTAATGTTTTACCCTTTTTATATGGCCTATCTTTTGCAGTTAGAGCCTCAAAGATATCAGCAATTGCCATTATACGAGCTTGAACTGACATATCATCCTTTATTAAACCCTTTGGGTAACCAGTACCATCAAGCTTTTCATGATGACCACCAGCGAATTCAGGTACATTTTGGAGATGCTTAGGATATGGAAGTTCTTCTAACATTTTTATTGTGACAACTATATGATCATTAATAACCTTTCTTTCTTCGGGCGTTAGTGTTCCCCTGGGAATTGTTAGATTATATACCTCATCATCAGATAAAAAGTTTTGAATTTTTCCATTCGGCTTCCATTTATAATCAGCAATTTCATGAATTCTATCCTTTTTTTCGCCCGACATGAATTCACCACCAATATTTTATTCTTTAACAAAATCGAGATCACTTTTTAATTTTTTTATTTTACTTCGATATTCTTTCATTAATAATTCAAGCTTTGCCACTCTATCTTTAGGTGATAAAGTTTTATCTTTCTCTATTTCTAATTCTTTTTTTAAACGTTTAATCTCTTCATCGCGTTTAAGAATTCCAAAACGAGTTTCAACTTCATTAACTCGATCATAAATAGTCTCTAATTTTGTTGATTTATCAACAACAAATTCAGGAGTTGCAACTTTACCACAATCATGCAGCCAAGCAGCTATCTTCAATTCATACATTTCTTTTTCTGAAAAAATAATATCTGCAAACGGTCCATCTTTTGTAGCTGCTACGGCCTCAGCTAGCATAATCGTAATCTCAGGGACTCTAGCACAGTGCCCTCCAGTATAAGGCGATTTTTCATCAATTGCAGATGCAATTAATTTTATAAATGATTCAAATAATGCCTCTAAATCTCTAATAAGGTTTTTATTCGTTATTGCTACTGCTGCTTGGCTTGCAAGTGCTTCTACCATTTTTTGAACTTCAGGTTTAAAAGAAATAATTTTTTTTGTTTTCTGCGTTTGAGCATTTAATAATTGCAGCACACCTATAATTTCATCTTCGTGGTTTTTTAATGGCACAGTTAGAAATGACTTGGATCTATAACCAGTTTTTTCATCAAACATTTTTGTACCTGAAAAATCAAATCCTTTTGCTTTATATGCGTCAGGAAGATTCACAGTTTCTCCAGTAAGTGCAACATATGCAGCAATCATACTTCTATTTTCTTCTCCCTCATCATCATATAATTTTACGGGATAAAAAGGGATATTTTCTTTGGACGTTCCCCCCATATGAAAATTTAATGAGTCAGTCATTATGATCTCAAATTTTAATCTTTGATCATCAGTCATCATATAAAGAGTACCACCATCAGAGTTTGCAATACGTTTTGCCTCGAGAAGAATCATCTCAAGTAATTTATCCATATCTCTCTCTTTTGATAGCGCTAAGCCAATATTTGCTAAATTCTGAATTTGTTCTTCTAAATCAGATATATATGCACCTATTGCTTTTGGAGCACTTGAAAGATACTTTGCCACTTCAGTAGTGGAATATTTTACTTTTTTAGTCATGAAATAGATCTAATTCTTTACCTTTAAAACTTACTGAAACCAAAAATATTGAACAACTATATAGATGAAGGTTGTATTAATTGAATTATCTAATTTTAAATATGAATCAAATACAAAAAATAGTTGAATGTGCGCTTAAATCTGAAACTGATTTAAAAGATTTATTTGATTCAGCACAATCACTTTTAAATGAAAAAAATAACTCTCTAATACATGATTTTTTAGAGATTGCGCATCTTCCTTCAGTTAATAAAGTTATATCAAATTCAAACAAAATAGATGAGTGGTTCGATTTATTACTAAGGTTGATAACTAATTCAAATTACAATATATATGCTCTCCTAAAACAACGAGCTAATCGATATACACAAAAGCCACTATTCCAAAGTATATCAAATAAAACTCTATCCGCTTTATCTTATAATGATGCTTGGGAAACAATTCAATCTGTTGGGACATTTCTTCAATCAAATATCAAAAAGAATGATACAGTTGGGATTTTATCTACTAATAGTATTAGAAGTGCTCTTATTGATCTAGCATGTTTAGCATACAATATACCTGTAGTTCCGATACCTCCTAACCTATCTCCAAATCATCTTGACTATATACTAACACATGCAGAAATATCACATTTATTTATTGATTCAGCTAGTGCAGAAAAATTCATTGAACAAATTAAGAAAAGAAATACCGATTTATTTATTAGTCAAATAAATAATGATGATGAATGGAAAAATTTTGTAAGTGAATATGATAAACAGAGTTATCAAGAACCATTTAAACATGATCTGAATGAATTAAGTACTATCATGTATACATCTGGCACGACGGACAACCCAAAAGGAATAATTTTTAATCAGACAAATATCATAACTAAGCGTTTTGCCAGAGCATTAGCATTGCCAGATATTGGACCTGATGATAATTTTCTTTGTTACCTCCCATTATTCCACACCTTTGGAAGATGGTTTGAAATGATGGGGGCTATTTTCTGGGGAGCAACTTATACATTTACTGAATCTACCTCATTTAAAAGCTTATTAAAGGATTTTAAAATAGCAAAACCTACTATATTTATTTCTATCCCAAAACGTTGGCTACAGATCTATGAACAAATTGAAGGATATATCGATTTTAATAATTCAACACATTTAGAAATTAATAAAATAGTTAAATCAATTACTGGTGGTAAACTTAAATGGGGTTTATCAGCAGCAGGTTATCTTGAATCAGATATTTTTACTTTTTTTAATCAAAATAATATTAATCTACTAAGTGGCTATGGTATGACAGAAGCAACAGGTGGAATCACAATGACCCCTCCAAACAATTATATTAGGGATTCTGTAGGTAAGGCCCTGCCTGGAATAAAACTTAAACTTGCAGAAGACAATGAACTACTTATGCAAGGCCCATATGTCTCGCCGGGTTATTTTAAGGAAGAAATTAAAAGCTCATTTAGTAATGGGTGGTTCCATTCCGGCGATATTTTTCAAAAAAAGAAAAATCATTATTTCATTATTGACAGGAAGAAAGAGATTTATAAGAATAGTCGCGGACAAACAATAGCACCTCAAAAGATTGAGAATTTATTCAAAGATTTTGAAGCAATAAAATCCGTTTTTCTTGTTGGAGATGGGAAAGAATTCAACACAGTACTTATCTATCCAGAAATTAAAAATGAGACTATAAATTTATCAGAAATGTCTTCAAAAGAAATTCGAACCTATTACAGCTCACTAGTATTTTCAATTAATACCTTTTTACCACCATATGAAAGAATTGTTAATTACGCACTTATTACAAGAGATTTCCAAAAATCCAAAAATGAAATAACAGCTAAGAATACATACAAAAGAAAAAATATATTAAAGAATTTTTCAAAAATAATTGATCCTATGTATGAAAAAAGCCACATCAGCTTAATCCATAAAGATTATGAAATTCGAATTCCTAATTGGCTTATTAGAGAAAAAAGTCTTACACGTAGAGATATTTCATGGGATGGTAAGAAAATTAAAGAGTACGGACTAAAAGAAGGACTAAAACTAACATGGAATAAAAATATATTGAAAATCGGTGATTATACATATCAGACTAGTAGTACAACTATTGATCTTGAAAAACTATTTAGAGATCCAAACCTTTGGATCGGAAATAAATCTTTAATTGATTTCACAGGTGAAATTATTTTTAGGCTAATCGCATTTGAACCATATCATTCCATATCATTATATCAGGATAAAATACCATTTAATAAGATCAATCACTCTTTAGAAACAAGACCCTTCAAAAAAGATGAATATAATCTGACATTATTGCATCAAGCAGCAATCGGATTATTGAGTAAGAAAAAAAATAATATAAATAATGCAATAAACTATTTTCATAAAGGATTATCCTACCCAAATTTTTCATCAATAATTCAAGATCAACTAATTAGGCTAAACAATCATCCTGATGAAAAAATTTGGTCAATATCATTTCAGAAACTTATACCTTATATAAGTGGAGAAATGTTTGTTGATTTATTAAAGAAATCAAAAAATCAAAACATAATATCTGACTTAGATTTAAATAGTTTTAATTATAATCATTTAGAGTCAATTATAATTCTATTAAAAAAATACCGTAATTCGACTGAACTAAAAAATTCTGATAAAAGAATTTCTGAATTACTCATTGATTTTATTTCAAAATTGGCTATTAGAAAGCCAGAATTTTATTCAATTGTAAGAGGAGAGTTGACTCTTTGGTTTCTTAATTCAAAAATCTCTGATTCTTCAAAGCTAGCAGAATCAAATCTTGCTATTTTGAATAAAGAATTCAAAGTGTGGATTGAAAGAAATGTAAGTTACAAAAATAATAAATTAAAAAAGTTGATTCAGTTTGACATCAATATTTCATCAAACCTAAAGAAAATTTTAGATAAAGTAATAAATGAATCATCATTTATATATAAGTCAATTTTTATTTTTTCTAATGGTGATCTTATACAATCAAAAGATATAATGAATGATGGGATTTGGTGCACTTTAATAGGGCATGCCCATGGAAAATATGTTGTAAGGATATTGGTTCAACTTAAAGATAAAAGGGCATATAATTTTGTTGTAAACATTAATAACAATTTAGATAAAGACCGATTTAATCTAGAAACAGATTGGTTAATATTGCTTGGAGCTGATATTGAATCTGATAAACTAGTTGAAGACTTTGGAGTATTTAGTCCATCTCATCAAGTCTTTTCTGAAGAATATATTTCTGGCGAAACAGTACATCAATACTTGACAAGAAAAAAGAATGAAATCGCATCTAATGATTTTAAGGATCGCTGGCAAATGCGTTGGTTACATTATATATGGAATGGCGCATTTGCTTATTTAGAATTCTGGAAAAGATCTGGGGAAACTAGAATGATTGAAGACGCTTCAACTAAAAATCTTATTATTCCAGAATTTGATTATTACACTGGGACACGTCTTATCTCTATTTCGGGTCGCAAAAACACAATCAAACTTGAGGATGTGTTACTTGCATTAAATAAAAAATTAATTATAGATACTGAAAGCGAATTCAAAGGTTTACATAAAATGGCTGAATGGGAAATCTTATTTACTGTTGTATTAGAAGTTTTTGGCGTAGATAAAGGATTTAATCTTTTAAAAACTATTAATAATAATTATGATGAATTTGGACTAACAAGAAAACGTATAGAATCATTTATTATTGATGTAAATCAATCTGGCTTATTACGCAAACAAGTAGTTTTTGCATCATTAAGATATCAAAGATGGATTGATTTGAATTATGATGCTACATACGAAGCACGTGGTTCAATTATTTTGGACTTATATAAAGATTATAATCTGCATTCACTAATTGACAAATATCCCGAGACAAGATTGCGATTTTTCCTTATGACAGTATTTAAAGATTCAAATATTGAGTTAATTAATAAATTAAATCAGTTAATGATAAAAATGAAAAGTGGCGAGATTGATGAAGAAGGGCTTGAAACTTATCTACATAAAATTCATGATGAAATAGAATTAACTAAAGCAGAAAAATATTTTTTAACTAGACTCGTTTTTGACCATGTTGATTCAGCTGATTATGCGGAATTAATTTCACGTGATTTCGGAGACAAAGGTCTATTAGATCTATCTGTAAAGATTCAAGATTCATCAAATGAATTATTTACTATCAGACCTGCATTTCAGCCAAAAGAAGTAGCTAATTTTCATAGGGTGCTAATAGAATCAAAACTAGAAGTCCAATTTGAACCAATCCATAAATTTCTTCTTATTTTTAATGAAAAAAATATTTTAATAGGAGGCGTATTTTGGAAAAAAACATCAGAATATGTTGCTCATCTAGAAAAAATTGTAATTATTCCTGATTATCAGGGAAAATCTCTTAGTACAAAACTTGTTAAAGAATTATTTCAAAGATTAATAATTAAAAAATACAAATACATAACTGTTGGATTTTTTAAATCGGAACTTTTTTATAAGTTAGGTTTTGAGATTAATCAAAAATTTGGTGGATTAGTAAAACGTCTTTAATAGAGCATTATATATATAATCACACCAGTAATTGATACATATAGCCATAAAGGTAAAGTAATTTTTGCTATTCTCCGATGCTTAGGTAAATCCTCAGACCATCCTCTATAAAGCGTAATTAATGCCAATGGAATAATTATAGAGGCAAGAATAATATGCGTAATAAGAATAAAAAAATAGAATTCAGGGTAGTCCCCAATATATTTTTTCGGACCTGCTTTAAACCAATGATAGATTATATAACTAACTAAAAATCCTGCAGATGTTCCAAATGACGCTAACATAATATTTTTGTGTAATTGACGTTTTTTATTTCGAATTAATACATATCCATATACTAATAATGCAGTTGTGATAGCATTAAGTGATGCATTAACTAATGGTAACGATGAAACATCAATAGCCCCTTCAATACCAACTGGACGTGGGCCAAGAATTAGAAAAGCTACAGCAGAACAAATAACTATGGAAATAATGTAGATAATTCGAATCCAAAAACTATCTTTATTCATCATTATCCTTGTTTTAATAATATAGTTATATCTTTTTTTAGGGTTTTTACATCTTCAGATTTCATACCATTATAGTACCCTCGAATATTTCCATTTTGATCAATCAAAGCAAATTTCTCACTATGGAAAATAATATCTTCATAATCACCCATTTTAAAACCATTCTTAATTACATCTTTTACATTTTGTTCAGGACCAGTCAAAAAATGCCAGCGATCTGTATTAGCATTATATCTAGAAGCATATTCTTTTAAAACTTCTGGAGTATCATATTCAGGATATACTGATATTGAAACAATTCTAACTTGATCATCATCTTTGTAAGCTTTATGAATTAGATTCATATTGCCAGTCATTACAGGACAAGCCATTGTGCAAGTAGTAAAAATAAAATCCGCAACCCAAACCTTACCCTTTAAATCATTTCTTGAAATCAGATTGTCTTCACTATCAGTAAATTCAAATTCTGGTATCGTACCAAGTTTTGGTAAAGAAATTTCTTGATCAGTTTCTCTAAATAAATATGTTACGAATAAAAGGATTGCAATTATAAAGTATATAGAAAATCTTTTTTGTCTACTTATCATATTTTTAAATCAACAATTATAATTAATAATAAAGCTGGTAAATAAAATACAGATGCCTTTAGCAGAATTAATGCACTCTTAACTGACTGATTTCTTGCTAATGGAATTGCAGAAATAAAAAATGCACAAGTTATAATTGTTACTCCTAAAAGATAGATTAATCCCATTGATCCTAATACGACAGGCAATAGTGATATAGGAACCATCAAAAGAAGATGCCAAAATATTTGACGTAGGGTTCTATTACCTGTTGAATCAATAACAGGAAGCATTTTATAATTAGCTTTTAAGTAATCCTCTTTACATATCCATGCAATTGCATAGAAATGAGGGTGCTGCCACAGATACATAATTGCAAACAAAACCCATGCCATTGTTTCTACTTCACCTTTTGCTGCTGTCCAACCTCCAACAATTGGAAGGGCTCCTGGAATTGAACCAATGGATGTATTTAACCAAGTAATACTTTTTAATGGAGTATAAACTAAAGTATAAAGAAAAGCAGTTAAAAGAGCGAGGAATCCAGTAAGCATATTTACCTTTAATAGTAACAATATTGTGCCAATAATCACCATAACAATACCAAAAATAAGAACTTTTGTTGGCGAAATAAGTTTTGCAGGCAATGGTCTATTTTTAGTTCGAGTCATATAAGAATCAGCCTCTCGTTCAAGATAATGATTTAAAGCACCAGAACCAGCGGCGGTCATTGAAGTTCCTAATAAAGTATATAATAATATGTCAATTGAACCTAAACCCAAATTGCCTAAATAATAACCTAGAAAAGTGGCCACCAAAACCAATGATAAAATATTCGGTTTACTTAGCTCTAAAAAAATACTTATTAATGATTTTGCTTTTTCTTTTTGAAGCTTCACAATTACCAATCTCCAAATTTTGTTGGATACGTCCTTAGCACAAATAAAAAAGAAAGGCCTAGCAGAGT
>MDTA01118182.1_pt1 | contig 11894 bp, 13 predicted proteins | sample 811151 | NCBI WGS metagenome assembly MDTA01 (sample SAMN05326648, study PRJNA326480) | marine metagenome | isolation source: seawater | place: Indian Ocean: South | collected 2010 | reverse complement strand
TTAGTAAAAATTTTTAAAAACTTTTTTATCATAAAATGGCTGGGGCGCTAGGATTCGAACCTAGGAATGGCGGTACCAAAAACCGCTGCCTTACCACTTGGCTACGCCCCAAAGTTAGGTTGTTACTTTTTAAAAAGTAAATTTTTATATTATTTTTGTTAAAAAACACCAACAATTATTTAATTTCCTTTTATATAATTTAAAAGCATTTTTTGCATAAACTTTCGACTTAAAATACACCACTAATGTCGATCCAGAACCTGTCATTCTTACAAATTTAGCTTTTTGATTCTTTAAAAGCTTATTTTTTAAATGCTTTAATAGAGGGTACTTTTGAAATGCAGCCCTTTCTAAGTCATTTTTGCCTTTTAAAATAAGACTCTCTGAAATTTGGAAATTTTTATTATATTTATACTCTTTTTTTGAGAAAGATTTATTCTTGGAATAAATTTCTTTGGTGGAGCAACCTTTAAAAGGTTTAATTAAAACAATCCAATAATTAAAATTTTTACTAGTTTCCTTTATTTTGCCATCAGAAAAAAGGATTTTTGGTTTTTTATTTATGCCGAGTAAAACATCTGAGCCAATTTTTTTTGAGCATAGTCTTAAATTAGATAAATTTATTATACCTTTTTTATAAAAAAAATTTAATATTGAGGCTGCATTCATAGATCCCCCTCCCATGCCAGACTGTTGGGGAATATTTTTTTTAATAATGATTTTATATTTTTTTTCACCTAGGAGTTTTTTTTTATCTAAAAAATTAAGTAAATTTGTTACTGAATTTTTTTTTTTAATACCTTTTGAAAATTTACCCTGAAATACAACTCTATGATGATGATAATTAATTCTTTTAATTTCTATTAAATCTGACAAATTTATAAAAACAACCAAACTTTCGATTGCATGTAGATTTTTATTTTTTAATTTTTTAATAACATTTAAATTTAAATTAATTTTAGCGTAAGAATTTAGCTTATAAACTTTCATTTTTTTTTTCTAGTCCTAAAAGTAATTTAGCTTTAATTTTTTTTTTCATTTCCTTATCTGCCTCTTCCGACTTAAGAGCATTTTTCCAAAAATATAATGCTTGTATTTTTTTATTAAGACTCCACAAGATATCGCCGTAATGATCGTTTACGATTGGATCGTTTGGCATTTGCTCCAAAGCTCTTTTCATAAGTTTTTCTGCATCATCAAATTTTCCTATTAAATAGTAACCCCAGCCTACAGAGTCAATAATGTATGGATCGTTTTCGTTTTGACTATAAGCTTTTTCCAACATTAGAATTGCATTGTTAATATTATAGCCTCGTTCAAGCCATGAGTAAGCTAGATAATTTAATACATAAGAGTTATCTGGAATAATATTTAATGCATCTAATAAATCTTTATCAGCTTTTTTATAATATCCCAACCTTTCATAACAACCACCTCTTTTATAAAGCAAGTCAGCAAACGTATCACTTTTTTTATTAATATTTTCCATTAGTTTCGAATATAGCTCAATTGCCTTTTCATACTTCTTAAAATTTTTATATATATTTGCTGTATCGTAAACAATTTTTAATTGTGGATTTTTAATTTTTTTAAATTTTTTTTCTATATAATCTAGAGCTAAATCATCTGAGTCTTCTTTAGAAATAATGTTGGATATTTTTTTTATTTTATACCAATAATAAAGTTCATCTTGTTCACTAAAGTTACTTAATATATTTTTTGTTTCTTTAAAATTACCGATTGAATAAAAATTCTCCGCCATTAGTGTTAAATTGAATTTAAATTTATCGTTTAAATAATGAGATATATTTAAATAAAAGTTAGACTTTTTAAAGTAACCCTCGCTAGAGTAAAGATTTGATATTAGAAAAAAAAATTCTGCAAGGAGATCAAGCTCATTTTTACAGGAAAAAAACTATTCAAAATTTTGAATTTTTTTTTGATCAATCCATGATTTAGACTGCAAAACAATTAAACTGCTATTTAGGTCATCTTTCTGGCTTAATAGATTTTTTGCCATACTTGTTTTATTCTTTTTCAATAAATATCCAGTATAAAAAAAAATATATCGGGAATAATCAGCAGATTGAGAATTGTTTAAATTTTCAAAGTAAGCAATTGTATTTTTATCATCTAAATAACAACTAAAAAAAGCTTTATTAATCAAAGATAAATTTCCGAAATTTGATTTGTACTCACTGTAGTTTTTATTTTTAAAGACAAAAATATAATCTCTAAGGCTTTCATAAATAACCTGTTCAAACATACCGTAATCTTTGAACTTTGAAATTTTTTTTAAGTATAAATCAGTTTTTTTAAAATTTTGTTTCTTAATACTATCTAAAAGAAGAAGGAGTTGAGCCTCGAAAAAATCATTTTTTTTTTTATCCCTTAAAAATTTTACCTCTTGGATTGCTCTATCTAAATTTTGATTAAGAACCAACGAAATAACATACTTTTTTGAATATTGATCATATTTATTCGATACACCCTTTGCAGACTTTAAAAATTTTAATGCCCTTTTATTTTCTTGATTTTTATCTGCTATAACTCCTGAAAAAAAATTAGATAGTTCACTTGCATTAAAAGAGCTATTTTTAATGGTTTTTGAATTTACTTCTGTGGATAAAAAAAATATTAGTAGAGTAAAGATAATTTTAAAAAAGTTTGATATCATTATTTTTAATATGAATAAAAAAGAAATATTAGATCAAGAGATTTTAAAATCAATAGAATCTATTTATAATTTTAGCAAAGCGCCAATAAACCGCTATAAAAAAACTATCGATATCGAAGATAATAAAGAAAAACTAGAATTACTAAAAAATAAAATAATTGACATTAAAGACTGTGAATTGAAAAAAAATTCTAAAAATATAGTATTTAGTGACGGCAGTTATAAAAGTCCCATAATGATTATTGGAGAAGGACCAGGACAAAAGGAAGATGAGCAAGGTAAGCCCTTTGTTGGCGATGCTGGACAACTGCTAAATAAAATGCTTGAAGCAATAAATTTAAATAGAGAAAATGTTTATATAACTAATGTTGTTAACTATAGACCTCCTAATAATCGAAAACCTGAGCAATCAGAAATAAACAGATATTCTGTATTTTTAAGAGAACATATATCAATTATTGATCCAAAAATAATAGTATTAATGGGAAGTACTGCTATGGAATCATTATTTGGATCTAAAATTAAAATTTCAAAAGAAAGAGGAGTGTGGAAAGAGGTAATCATTTATGATAAAACCTATCTTGCAATAGCAACTTTTCATCCCGCATATCTACTGAGACAAGCTGATCAAAAAAAGTATTCATGGGTGGATTTAAAAAAAATAAGAAAAAAAATTGATGAACTTAAATTGAAAATATGAAATGAGGAGTATTATTGCCGGAGTTGATGAAGTAGGTAGAGGTAGTCTTGTTGGGCCAGTATATGCTGCGGCAGTTATTTTAAAAAAAAAATTAGATAAAAAAAAATTAAAAGACTCAAAAAAATTGACAAAAAAAAGTCGTGAATTATTAGAAAAGTATATTAAAAAGAATTCTTCTTGGTCCATCGGTTCTGCATCTTTAAAAGAAATAGAAAAATTGAATATTTTAAATGCAAGCTTGTTGGCTATGAAAAGAGCAATTAAAAAATTAAATAAAAAACCCTCTCAAGTTTTTATTGATGGAAATAAAATTCCAAAAATAAAAAATTATAATTTAAAATGTGTAATTAAAGGGGATGAAAAAATACCCGAGATTTCTGCTGCATCAATTATCGCAAAAGTTGCCAGAGATAGAATTATTACAAAAATGTCTAAAAAATTTGCTAAATATTCTTGGGATAAAAATGCAGGCTATGGAACTAAATTTCATTTAAAGGCAATTAAGAAATTTGGTGTAACAAGGCACCATAGAAAAACTTTCAGCCCTATACACAATATATTGAGTCATAAATAAATCTTACAACAAAAAGCTTATATTTTTTTCAATCTCTGGTTGACGTGGAATCTGACCTGGAGTCTAATTGTTTTTTTAAAAATGATAACTAAAAATTTACATAACAAAATTATCAATGGAGATAGTCTTGAAGAATTAAAAAAAATTCCTGATGAAACATTTGATACAATATTTGCAGATCCACCTTACAATTTACAATTACAGAATAATTTAGTCAGACCGGATAGATCAAGAGTTAATGCAGTAAATGATAAATGGGATCAATTTAAAAATTTTCAAACATACGATAAATTTACAAATGAATGGTTAATTCAATGTAGAAGAGTATTAAAGAAAAATGGATCTATATGGGTAATTGGAAGTTATCACAATATATTTAGAGTAGGGAAAATAATTCAAGATTTAGACTTTTGGATTCTAAATGATGTAATTTGGAATAAAAATAATCCGATGCCAAACTTCAGAGGTACCAGATTTACCAATGCACATGAAACATTAATTTGGGCATCTAAAAATAAAAAATCGAAATATACTTTTAATTACCAATCAATGAAATCTTTTAATGATGATTTACAAATGAGATCGACTTGGAATTTCCCAATATGTAATGGAAAAGAAAGATTAAAGAATAACGGTAAAAAAGTTCACTCAACACAAAAACCAGAATCTTTACTTCATAGAATTATACTAGCATCTTCAAATAAAGGCGATTTTATACTAGATCCTTTTTTAGGATCGGGAACAACAGCAGTAGTTTCGAAAAAATTAGGCAGGTCTTATTTTGGGATAGAAAAAGAAAAAGTTTATTTTGAAGCTGCTAATAAAAGAATTAAAAATGCAAATATAATTAAAGATGAATATTTAGATACAATAAAAAATAACAGGTCTAAACCTAGAATTCCATTTGGTTCATTAATTGAACTAGGAGTAATAAAACCAGGTACAGAAATCTATGATCGAAAGAAAAAAATTTATGCAAAAGTTATGATCGATGGAAGTATAAAATGTAAGCAGAATGAAGGATCAATTCATAAAGTGGCAGCTCAAATATTGGGTTCTGAAAGTTGTAATGGCTGGACTTACTGGCATTATCAATCAGGAAATACCTTAAAACCAATCGACGAGCTTAGACAAAGTTTAAGACCAAGAAACTAACTTCTATAAATTTTACCTAAATAATTTTCTAAAAATTTTTTATTTCTAGACAAGTATTTTAAAAAAATATTTCTAAAGAAAATATTTATCGGATTTGAAAGGTGAAAAGCAAAGTGATTGATTGAAGATCTAGATTTTATTTGTTTAATCTTCAAAATCCTTTTTTTATAGTAGTTTGAGTAATTATTCTTTAACTCATTAAAGAGTTCATTTGCAGCTTCTATTGATTGTGATGCACCTTGTGCAAATGACGGTGGAAACGAATAAAATGCATCACCAGTTAAAAATATATTTTTTGACTTGGGTATGTGAAATTTTTTACTTATAAAAATTGGGAAACATTTAATTTTTTCAACATGTTTAGTTAAATTTACTTCTGATTTTGAGGAAATTTGATTTAGTAAATTTTTTGCAAAAGTGTCATCATTAAACAAATTTTTATTTGAGATTTCTTTTTCAACCAACTCTTTTCTAACAATTGAAATAAAATTAAATTCTTCTTTTTGGTTGATTGGATAAATTACGAAGTGAAAATTTGGTCCTAAATATAATGAAATATCAAAATTTTCGAATTTATGGATATTTCCTCTTAAAGCGATTGAGTTAAAATATTTTGGGAGACCTTCTTTTTTAAACAAAATTTGTTTAGTTCTCGAATAAATCCCATCTGCAGCTACTATATAATCAAATTCCTCATTTATTTTATCTCTTAACTGTAATGATAACTTCGCTTGGTGTTTAATATCAATAAGATCTGAGTTAAAAACTAGTTTATCTGAAGGAATATTTTTTAGAAGAAATTCGATAAGTTTTGATCGTTTTAATGTTGTATATCGATTACTTTCATTATTAAATTGAGACAAATCAATATCACATATTTTTTTGGAATTTTTAGCATCAAAAAAATTTACTTTTTTTGGAAAATAAATATCGTGTGCATTTATTTTTTGAAAACCTATTTTATTCAATAAATTAATACTATTCACCGACAGCTGTATTCCATATCCATCGCTTAAATCTAATGAAGTTTTTTTTTCAAAAATTTTATATGAGTATGATCTATCTTGTTCTAGAAGATTGGCAAGAAACAAGCCTGAAATTCCCGCACCAATTATTGCAATTTTTTTCATTAATATTTTACAATTGATTTAAAAATTTTTTTAGTAAATGTTGGAAGAATTTGATTTTTAATATCGTATTTATCTAAAAAAAGACTATTGCTTGAAAATTTTTTTTTATTTTTTTCATTAATTGTAATCCTCATATCCATATTAGACATTTTAATGTTAATTCTTTTATTTAAAGAAGATTTAAATTTCTTTTTATTTATTTCTCTCATTGGAAAAATTAATAAATTTTTTAAGAAAGTAAATTTATTATTTTTAATTAATAAATATTTATTTTTTTCTTTAAAAATGTCAGCTTCAAAATACTTTATCTTACTAAATTTATTTTTTGATTTTAATTCAAAGTCTTTCTTTTTTAGTGAAGAACATGATTTGGAAATAGGACACATTTTACAAATAGGTAATTTGGGTTTACAAATTAAAGCACCAATTTCCATAATTGCTTGGGCATAATCACTTGATCTATTTGAGTAACCGAAAAAATCTTTTTTCAAATTTAAGTTTTCTTTAGTTACTTCCCAATCTTTTTTAAGATAAAAAACCCTTTTTAAAATTCTTTCTACATTTCCATCTAAAGGTATAATTGGTATATTAAAAACGATAGCCATTATTGCGCTAGCCGTATATTCTCCGATGCCAGGTAATGTTTTAAGATCTTCTAAATTGTTTGGCAAATTACCGCCAAAGTCAGAGATAATTTTTTGTGAAGTTTTTTTTAAGTTTCTCGCTCTAGAGTAGTAACCCAACCCTTCCCAACAGCTCATTAATTTATTATCACTCACTGTTGCAAGTGAATGCATATTGGGAACTTGTTTTATAAAGTTATTAAAATAGGGTATAACAGTTTTAACTTGTGTTTGTTGTAACATAAATTCACTTACTAAAGTAAAATATTGTTTCTGCTTTTTTGAAACTGGCTTTCTCCAAGGTAATATTCTTTTATTATTATCGTACCAATATAGAATTTTTTTTGATATGTTTTGTTTATTCATATGCAATTTAAATCTAATTTTAAGCAGAGATACAGATCCATTCAAGGGTTAAGATCTTTTAAAGACACTTTGCCAACAAAGGTAAGGAGAATTTTAAAAAAAAGAGGCCATATATTCTCCGAAACATTAGACAACTGGAGGTTTATAGTAGGTGATGAACTTTTTAAGGTTTGCTATCCGAAATCGTACAAGAGTGAAAATAAATTAAACACCAACATATTAAATGTTATGGTCAAAAGAGGTCATGAAGTTGATATGGAGTATGCAAAAAATCATATTATTAAAAAAATGAATAATTATTTTGGTCGTAATGTAGTAGGAAAAATAAAATTAATTACTTTTGAAGGAGATCAAAAAAAATTTACTAAAATAGAAAAAAAAAGTGTGACAAAAAGCCATTATTTAGAAAAAATATCTAAAATAAAAAATGATAAGATTAAAAACTCTCTTTTAGAGTTAAGTAAAAACTTTAGAAAAAAATGAAAAAATTAACTTTATTAATATTTGCATTATTTATATTCGTTCCCGTAAAGTCAGATATATTAGTAAAACCAATATTTGAGGGTAATAAAAAAGCAAAAATTAAAATTATTGTTTATGAATCACTTACATGTGGACATTGTGCTGATTTTCATAAAAATGTTTATCCCCAGTTAAAAGAAAGCTACATTGATACTGGATTGGCCTATATAGAATTCAAAAGTTTCCCATTAGATTTAGCTGCCTTAAATGCTTCAAAACTGGCTCATTGTAAAAATGATGGCAAATCTCAAATATTACATTTGTTATATAAGGAACAAGACAATTGGATAAAAGGAAATACAATTGAGGAATTAAATTTAAATTTAAAAAATATTATAAATGACCAAAATTTGGGTCTTGATTTTGATAAATGTATCAATAACAAAAATATAGAAGATTATGTACTAGAAGATCGAATCGAAGGTATAAAAAAATACAAGGTAAATGCTACTCCTACGATTATAATTAATGAAGAAAAGTTTGAAAAACCTTTAACATTTAAAAATTTAAAAAAATTCTTAGAAAAACTGGTATAATTTAAGAATGAAGTTTAAAAAAATCCAGCTAAATGGTTTTAAATCATTTGCTGAAAAAACAACCTTTATAATAGATGAAGGACTGACGGGAGTTGTGGGTCCTAATGGTTGTGGAAAATCCAACATTGTAGAGTCTCTGAAGTGGTGTATGGGAGAAACATCGGCAAAGAGTATGAGGGGCTCAGGTATGGAAGATGTAATTTTTTCTGGAACCTCAAATAAGCCATCTAAAAATATTGCAGAGGTATCTATAAGTATTTCTAATGAAAAAAAAGATGGTCCTATTCAATATAAAAATTTAGACAATATAGAGATAAGGCGTAAAATAGAAAAAGATAAAGGATCTAAATTTTATATCAATGATAAAGAAGTTAGAGCAAAAGATGCTCAAATGTTTTTTGCAGATTTATCTACCGGTGCACACTCGCCGTCTATAATAAGCCAAGGAAGAATAGGTGCACTTGTTACAGCTAAACCAACAGATAGAAGAGCAGTACTTGAGGAAGCTGCTGGAATTGCAGGGCTGCATGTTAGAAGACATGAAGCTGAGTTAAGATTGGATGCAGCTGAAAATAATTTGAAAAGAGCTGATGAGCTTAGAAGACAGCAGGAAAAACAACTATTGAATCTTCAAAAACAAGCTGAAGAGGCAACAAAATATAAATTAATTTCAGAGGAAATAAAAAAAATTGAAGCTGGTCTATACTATTTAAGACTAAAAGATATTGATCAAGAAATCAAATTAGAAAACGAAATCAATAATGAAGCTGATAACGAAGTAAAAAGTTTTAATGACAAAATAGAAGAAATTGAAAAAGAAATTGGCGATGAGACTAACAAAATAAATCCTATTAGAGATAAAAATATTGAAAACCTATCTAAAATTCAAAGACTAAATCTAGAGTTAAAAAATTTAGATGAAGAAAATGACAGAATTAAAAGTGAAATAGAGGATATAAAAAATTCACTTAAAATTATTGATAACGATATTGATAGAGAAAAAAGTATTGTCATAGATGCTAATTCAAATGAAAAAAGGCTTAAAGAAGAAAAACAGGAATTAATTGAAATAGATTCGATGTATTATGAAACTGAAAAACAATCAAATCAAGATCTAGATATTGCGAAAAAAAATCTTAAAGAAGAGCAAGAAAATGTTGACAATTTACTTAAAAATTTTAATTCAGAAAATCTTAAAAAAAACCTTCAGACAATAAACGAGATTAAATCTAATGTGGAAAAAATTATAAATCTTGTTGAAAATAATAATAATAAAGAGGCGTTAAATATATTAGATAGCTGCAAAACAATGCTTGGTTTCTTGGTTCAAACAATAAATGAAAATGATGATAATAAAAAAATATCAAATATAAATTTGAAAAATGAAAATATTAAAGAACTCCAGGAATTATATGCTGACAGCTATAGTAAAAATCAAAATATAAAAAAAGATTCTATAAAAAGAAATGAAAGAATTAAAACAATTGAAACTGAGATTGATAGTTGGAAAAATCTTCTAAAAAATTCAGATAAAATGATTGGTGAACTTAATGACAGAAAACAAAAATTAAATATTAAATTAGAAGATTTAGATAAACAACCTCAATCACAGGCAGAAAGAAAAGGTCAAATTTCGGAAAATTTGAGAATTTCTGAAAAAGAAAAAAATGAAAATGAAAATCTTATTAATGAAGTTGATAATAAAATTAATGAGTTAAGAAAAAAACTTGATTCAACAAAAGAAAACTCCATTGAGATTAGAGAAAGAAAAGCGAGTTCCAGTGCAACAATTGAAGGTCTTAATAAAAGAAGGAATGATTTGTTGGAAAGAATTGATACAGAATTAAATTTAAATGAAAATAATATTCTAGAATTTTCAAATTTAAAAAACGAAGATGGGTTTCCTGATGCAGTAACTCAAGAAGAACTACTAGATGCAAAAAAAAGAGATAGGGATAAGTTGGGATCTGTAAACTTAAGAGCAGATGAAGAAACAAATAAGTACGAAATTGAAATTAAAAAAATGGAAAAAGATAGACAAGACCTTGTGCAAGCTATTGTAAAATTGAAGGAAAGTATTAATGAACTTAATCAAAAAGGAAGAGAAAGATTATTGGAAGCCTTTGAAAAGGTTAATAGAAAATTTAATGAAGTTTATACAAAACTTTTTAATGGAGGGAATGCTAAGTTGGAGTTAGTAGACTCGGAAGATCCTCTGGAGGCAGGACTTGAAATGTTAGTAAGTCCTCCTGGAAAAAGACTTCAATCTATAACTTTGCTTTCTGGAGGAGAACAGGCTTTGACTGCTCTATCATTAATTTTTGCAGTTTTTTTAACAAATCCTTCCCCTATCTGTGTCTTAGACGAAGTGGATGCACCATTAGATGATGCAAATGTTACTAGATTTTGTAATTTACTTGAGGAACTTATTAAAATTACTCGAACTCGATTTGTAATTGTAACTCACCATGCCCTAACGATGTCTAAAATGAATAAATTATACGGAGTTACAATGCCAGAAAAAGGTATTAGTCAACTGGTTGCTGTTGATTTACAAAAAGCCGAGAGTATGGTTGCTTAAAAAACTGATGAAAGATGAAAATTTCAAAACTCGCCTAGAAATTGCAAAAAAAAAAATATCCTCAAAAATTGAAAAAACTAATAATATGAAATCCTCTTTATTGGGTATTGCTTTCAAAATGAGCACTGAACTTGTCGCCGCAGTCGTAGTTGGGACTATTATAGGGTTTATTTTTGACACTTGGTTTGGTACTAAACCATGGTTAATTTTAACTTTTTTTTTTGTAGGAGTTGTTGCAGGAGTAATGAATGTAATAAGATCCGCAAAGAATATGCAAAAGTGATTTAAAATATGGCTACAAACCCTATGTACCAATTCAATGTTTATAGAATTGGTCCTGAAATAAAAATAGATCAAATTGATATTTCTTTTACAAACGCAAGCTTGTTTATGATTATAAGTTGTATATCTATATTGTTTATTTTCTCTCTAGGTTCTTCAAAAAAAAATATCATACCAAACAAGATCCAACTATTTGCCGAACTCAGTTATACATTTATATCAAAAATGATTAATGACACTGCTGGTTCAAAAGGAAAACCTTACTTTGCATTTATATTTTCACTTTTTATGTTTGTTTTGTTTTGTAATATGTTTGGAATGCTTCCATACGCCTTTACAGTAACAAGTCACATAATAGTAACATTTGTTCTTGCAGCGTTTATTTTTGTGGGAGTAACAATTATTGGATTTTTAAAACATGGCATAGGATATCTCAAGTTATTTGTGCCAAGTGGAGTTCCAATTGTTTTGTTGCCGTTAATAGTTATTATAGAAATTATATCATATCTTAGTCGTCCAATTAGTTTATCTGTAAGGTTATTTGCTAATATGATGGCTGGACATACAATGATGAAAGTTTTCGGGGGTTTTGTTATAAGCCTCGGAATAGTCGGTGGATGGCTTCCACTGAGTTTTTCAGTTGCTTTAACAGGCTTGGAGATACTAGTTGCTTTTCTTCAAGCTTATGTTTTTGCAATTTTAACATGCATTTATTTAAACGATGCATTAAATTTACACCATTAATTAA
>MDTA01226567.1_pt1 | contig 11896 bp, 10 predicted proteins | sample 811151 | NCBI WGS metagenome assembly MDTA01 (sample SAMN05326648, study PRJNA326480) | marine metagenome | isolation source: seawater | place: Indian Ocean: South | collected 2010 | reverse complement strand
GGCCTGCCGCCAGCGTTCGTTCTGAGCCAGGATCAAACTCTCAAGTTGAGCTTGAGAACCCGTCCGTTTTCACTATCCACCAGACACCAAAAGGCGCCCAGCGAACCCATGATTCACTGACTTGCTTTACTTCAAATGAACTCCTCACCCTCCGAAGAGAATGAAAAGCCCACTCAAGCGAGTAGACAGAGATACACAGGAAAAACGAACAGGTCGTCGCCACCTAAACCAGACGGCTCTAAATCCTACTCGAACAGCGTAAACGCCGCCCGCGTATCCCTTCCTTAAACCACAATGTCAAACAGCCAGAACGTCATCCCAGGTCGACTTCAGAGACGCAGACACCCAGCACGCGCATCACCCGGGAAAACCCGAAAATGGCGCCTGGTACGGCGTCGTCGAAATGGGAACCGAAGTTCCTATACTATCGGCAACGAGCATCTCTGGCAAGACTTGTCAGACAGGATTTCGCCGAAATCCTGCACCGCCTCGACACCCCCTGGAAGGGAACGCCGTGTAGCGGCTGGGCTCGGGCGGTGATATAGGTGAACCTCACGACCCTGTCCAGCATGAAAACGAATTTTTTTCCACAAAATGACGATGCCCTGTTCGCAGGGCCCACGATAAACGAAACGAAGGAACATCGACGATGAACGCTCTACCCCGCAAAACCCCTGCCGTTTTCTATCGTGGCGGCACCTCGAAGGCCGTGTTTTTCAAAGCCGAGGACGTGCCCGAAAATATTGAGGAACGGGACACCATGTTGTGCGCGGTGATGGGCAGCCCCGACCCCTATGGCCGCCAGCTCGACGGATTGGGCGGTGGAATCTCCTCCCTGTCGAAGGCGATGTGGGTGAAGAAGTCGACCCGCAACGATGCCGACGTCGATTACACCTTTGCCCAGGTCGGCATTCGCGACGGGGTCATCGACCTTTCGTCCAACTGCGGCAACATGACCTCGACCGTCGGCCCGTTCGCCGTCGAGGAAGGCATCTTCCCCCTGCCCGACGGCCCCGCCATGGTCCGCATGTTCAACACCAACACCAATAAGGTCGTGCACGCCCACTTCACCATTCAGGACGGCCGCGCCGTCTCGACCGGCGACATGGAGATCCCCGGCGTGTCCGGCACGGGTGCTCCGATGCGCCTGGACTGGATGGATCCGGCCGGCACCGCCGGGCGCGGCGTGCTGCCGACCGGCAAGGCGCAAGAGACGTTCTCGGCCCCCGGCTTCGGCGAGTTCCCGGGGTCGATCGTCGATGCCGCCGCGGTCTGCGTCTATATCCCGGCCTCGGTCTTCGGCCTGACCTGCGCCGAATCGCCGATGGCCATCGATGCCATGCCCGAAGTGATGGCCGCCATGGAACACGTCCGCCGCGACGCCGCCGTGCGCGCCGGCATGGCCGAAACCCCCGAGGTCGCCGCCCAGGCCGCCCCCCGCGTCGCGCTGATCGCGCCGCCGGTTCCCTATAAGACCCTGGCCGGAACGGAAATCCGCGCCGACGAATACAACATCGCCGTGCGCGTCGCCTCGATGGAGAACATCCACCGCGCCGTGCAGGTCACGGGCGCCATGAGCATTTCGGCGGGCCTGGTCGTCGAGGGCACGTTGTTGAACGAAATGGCGGTCGACCTGAATACCTCGGACGACCTCAAAATCGGCAATCCGTCCGGCGTGCTGCGGACCCGGGCCGATGCCCAAAAGAACCCGGACGGGTCCTGGAACCTGGTCTCGACCACGGCCTACCGGACCTTCCGCCGGATCATGGACGGGCACGTCTATCACCCGTAAGCGGATGCAAAGTTAGGACGGGCGGCCTTCGTAGGAAATCGCCAGGACCTCGACCTCGTCGATGCCGTTGGGCGTCTGGACGGGGGCGAGGTCGCCCTCCTCTTTACCCATCAGCGCGCGGGCCATGGGGGAAACCCAACTGATCTCGCCGTCTTCCAGGCGGGCTTCCTCGACGCCGACGATGCGCACGGTCTTTTCCTCGCCGCGTGAATTCTCGAAGGTCACCCAGGCGCCGAAGAAAATCTTGTCCCGGTTGGTCTGACGGGCCGGATCGACGACCTCGGCCACGTCCAGGCGCTTCATCAGAAAACGCATGCGTCGGTCGATCTCGCGCAGGCGTTTCTTGCCGTAAATGTAATCGCCGTTCTCCGAGCGGTCGCCGTTGGACGCCGCCCAGGAGACAATATCGACGACCTTGGGCCGCTCGACCGTGCGAAGCTGTTTGAGTTCGTCCTTGAGCCGCGTGTGACCGTCGGGCGTCAACAACACGCGAAAGCCCGCCGCCGGGGCGTCGGTGTCGTCGTCGCCCTCGGCGTCGAAATCCATTCCGCCGTCGTCTTCTTTCACGAACGCCTTGCTCAACCTTGGTCTCCTTCCACGGCCGGGAATGGCCCTATTCTATCCGATGCCGCCGCGATACAAGTCGGGAAATTCGCAAAACACGGAACCCGACGCCATGACCGATACCACACCCCCGCCCGACCGCCCCCTGGGCCCGCCCGTCGCCGGCTGGACGGCGCGCCCCCGCCCGGCCCGCGAGGCCATGGAGGGACGGCTTTGCCGTCTGGAGCCTCTTTCCGCGGACGCCCACGGCGACGATCTCTGGCAGGCCAATTCGGCCGACACCGACGGGCGCATGTGGGATTACATGGCGAACGGCCCCTATGCTGAATTCACCGAATACGCCGAATGGCTTGCGGGTGCGGAGAAAAGCGACGACCCGCTGTTCTTCGCGATCCGCGATCTCGCTTCGGACAAGGTTCTCGGCGTCGCCAGCCTGATGCGGATTGACCCCGCCAACGGCGTGATCGAGGTCGGCAACATCGCCTATTCGCCTGCCCTGCAGGGGGCGCCCGCCGCAACGGAGGCGATGTATCTGATGATGGCGCAGACCTTCGATCGGCTTGGCTATCGGCGTTATGAGTGGAAGTGCAACGCCTTCAATGCGCCGTCACGACGCGCCGCGCAACGCCTGGGCTTTTCCTACGAAGGCGTGTTCCGCAACCACATGGTCGTCAAGGGCCGCAGCCGGAATACCGCCTGGTTCGGCATCACCGACGCCGACTGGCCCGCGATCAAGCAGGCCTTCGAGACATGGTTGGCGCCCGACAACTTCGATGCGGACGGCAAGCAACGTCAGCGCCTCTCGGCGCTGACGAAGACCTTGCGGAAAGAGGATGCGGGCGAGGTCTAGGACCTAGCCGCCGATCTTGGACGGCTCGCAGAACTGACGCCGCTTCTTGAGATCGGCACAGACCTGCTTGGCCTCGCCGTCGGATTTCAAGGGTCCAGCCTTGAGGCGGTAGTAGACGCCCTTCTTGCCGAGATCGACCTTGGCGACCTCATGCTCCATGTCCTTGAGGACCGTGCGGTGGCGGCGTTGGATCAGCTTCCAGCCGTCTTCGGCCTGCTTCATCGAGCGGTAGGATGCAAGATGGACGCCCGGCTGCGGGCCCTTGGGCTTCTCCATCTTTTCCTTTTCGACCAGCTTGGTCGGCGCGGCCTGGGCAGACGCCATCTTGGGCTCCGCCGGCTGCATGGCTTTTTCGATGGCGGCCCGCTCGCGGGTGTATTCGTCGGACGAGATGAAACCACCGTCGCGAAGCTGTTCCAAACGGCGGACGCTATCGGCGGCCTCCATCAGGCCCTGGGGCGGCGGCGCCGGATTGACCAGACGCACGGGCGCGGCCGGCATCAGGGCATCCAGGATCATGTTGCGTTCGGCGGCGTGCTGGCTGACCGAGATGGCGCGCAGTTCGAGCGCGCGGCCGATCGCCCGCAGACGTCCGGAAATCTGTTCCGTGGTCGGCACGGGCCGGTCGAGGCCCGCCGAGGATGGCGGCGAGGTCAGCGGCAACAGGGCGCCGACGTTGGCCTGACGCCGGGTCGCGTATTCCTGCGGCGTCACCAGGCCCTGATCGCGGAGCGCCCGCATGGTCGCGAAACGCGAGATGATGTTCTGATCGGCGCCGGAGAAAGCCGCCGTGGTCGTCATTTCCGTACCAGGCGTGGCCATCGCCTGTTCCTGGCCGGCCATGGCCGGCGCCGGCGCGGCGGGCGCCATCGGGCGGCCTGTCGGAGCAGCCGCGGCCGAGGTCGGCGCCCCGGGGAACCCGGCGGGGGCCTGGCCCAAACGAACGGCGCTGGGCACTTCGCCGGAATCGAGCAGCGACAAGTTGACGCTGGCGATCTGCGAGGCCGGACGGGTCGAGAGATTGTTCCAGACGATGAACTGCTGCGCCTCGTCCGGGCGCAGGGCCAGGACGGCTTCGTACATCTGGCGCGACTTGGTGATCTGGCCCGTGTTCTGATAGAGGATGCCGGCACCGAGAAGCGCATCGACGTCCTTGGGATTGGATTTCAGCGCCTGCTGGAAATGACGTTCGGCGGTGACGAAGTTGCCCTTCGCCAACTCGGCGATGCCCAGCTCGGCCTGATCGTTTTCCTTCAACGGGCTGCCCGCCCAGAAGGTTTCCGTGAAAACCTGTGATTCCTGCAATGCGCCGCAGGCGCCGAGCCCCAGGCTCGCCACAGCAACAAATGCAAACCGCGTCATCAGACGTCGACTGGTCATGATCCTCTCCCGCAGTTAAGGCAACGCCGTCCCGGGCGTTCACTCCCAGAACGCCAAAGTCCCAGCGGGCCGGCGCCACATCTGGATCAACTCAAGGATAGTGAAAACCATTGGGGTAAACAATTGGTAAAAAAGGAGGAATCAATTGTCCCCCCAGGCGGAGCGCGGGTTTGCGCCGCCCCGCAGGTCACCGCGTCGTCACAGAGCCAATTCCATGAACGACATGCCAGGTGCCGCGTCGTCGTGATAGGGCGGGATATCGACGAACCCCAGGTCGGCGTAGAGCGCCCGGGCGGCCTTCATATGGCCCAGGGTGTCGAGACGCAGGCGGGAGAAGCCACATTCCCGGGCATGGCCGATGGCCGCCTGGGTCAGCAGGCGACCATACCCCCGCCCCTGCCAGAGCGGGCGGACGAACAGACGTTTCATCTCGGCGATCCCAGCGTCCAGGGGCCGGACGCCGACCATGCCCGCGGCCTGCCCGCCCTCGGCGGTGAGCAGAAGCAAGCCACCATGCGGCGGGCCGTAAGACCCCGGCAGCTCCGCGACCTCGTCGTCGAACCCGTTCAGGCAATAACTGCGGGAAACGTCGGATCCGTATTCGCGAAACATCTCGCGAAGGATGTCCAGGTCCGGGCCGCCGGTGACGGTCTTGATGACGGCCTCCGGCATGTCCCGTTCCTGTTCCTTACTTGAGCGCCTCGGCGATGGCGGCCCCCAATTCCTGGGTCGTCGCGTTGCCGCCCATGTCGCCGGTCTTGGGGCCGTCGCCGGCGACGACTTCCTCGATCACGCGGACGATCTCGTCGGCGGCGTCCTTGTGCCCCAGGTGTTCCAGCATCATCGCCGCCGACCAGATCTGGCCGATCGGATTGGCGATGTTCTTGCCCGCGATATCGGGGGCGGAACCGTGGACCGGCTCGAACATCGACGGATAATCGCGTTCCGGGTTGATATTGGCCGAGGGCGCGATGCCGATGGTGCCCGTGCAGGCCGGGCCCAGGTCCGACAGGATGTCGCCGAACAGGTTGGAGCCGACGACGACATCGAACCAATCCGGGTTGCGGACGAAATGCGCCGTCAGAATATCGATATGGTACTGGTCCGTTTCGATATCCGGGTACTCGGCGGCGATGGCTTCGAAGCGTTCGTCCCAATAGGGCATGGAAATCGAGATGCCGTTGGATTTGGTCGCCGAGGTGACTTTCTTACGCTTGCGCGTGCGGGCCAGCTCGAAGGCGACGCGGATGATCCGGTCGCAACCCTTCTTGGTGAAGACGGAAAGCTGCGTCGCGAATTCTTCGTCCGTGCCGGTGTTGGCGCGGCCGCCGATATCGGAATATTCGCCTTCGTTGTTTTCACGCACGACCAGGAAGTCGATATCCCCCGGCTTGCGGTTCGCCAACGGGCACGGCATGCCTTCCATCAGCTTCACGGGGCGCAGCGACAGATATTGCTGGAACTGGCGGCGGATCGGGATCAACAGGCCCCAAAGCGAGACATGATCCTTCACGCCAGGGAAACCGACGGCGCCCAGCAGAATGGAATCGTGACCCTTGATGGTGTCCAGCCCGTCCTCGGGCATCATGGCGCCTTCCTTGGCGAAGCGTTCGCAGCTCCAATCGTATTCGTCGAACTTGAACGACAGATCGTGCTTGCGGCCGACGGCTTCGAGGACGCGGATCGCTTCGGGCATGACCTCGTTGCCGATGCCGTCTCCCGGGATGACGGCGATGCGGTAGGCGTTGGTGGACATGGATGGACTCCCATTTTTGTTTTGTCGCCGTTGGATCGGCGGGAGGTTCGTTTTAGCCGTCTGCCCCGGCGCCCGCAAGCACACGCGCGAGCTGTTCACGGCTGACGTTGCCGCCCGACAGCACGACGCCGACCCGGCGGCCGGCCATGGCCCGGCGCTCTTGCATCAACGCCGCCAGCCCCGCCGCCCCGGCACCTTCGGCCAGGTTGTGCGTCTCGGTGACATAGGTCTCCATCGCCACCAAAATTTCCGCATCGGACACCTGGACGATGCGGTCGGCGCCGTTGCGGATGATCTCCAAGGCGATGGGGCTCGGCTGGCGCACGGCCAATCCTTCGGCCAGGGTCTCGACGCCGTTGGTCGGGACGACGCGGCCGGCCTCGAACGACAGGGCGTAACACGGCGCCCCTTCGGCGACGACGCCGACGACTTCGGTCTTCAGGCCGAGCGCATCGCGCGCCGCGATGACCCCGCAGATTCCGGAGCCGAGACCGATCGGCACATAAACGGTGTCCAGGTCCGGCTGTGCTTCGAAGAACTCAAGCGCGTAGGACGCCACGCCCTGCACCAACCAGGGATGAAACGCCGGGACCATGTGAAGCCCCCGGTCTTCGACCATGCCTTCGGCGAATTCGCGGGCGGAATCGAAATCCGCGCCATGTTCGATCAATTCCACGCCGAAGCCTTTCATGGCGGCGTTCTTGCCCGGATTGTTCCCTAACGGCACGACAATGGTCGCGGGCAATCCGACCAGGCGCGCCGCCAGGCCGATGCTCTGGCCGTGATTGCCCGTGGTCGCCGACAATACGCCCGCAATATCCGGATTTTCCGCCTTGATCCGGGTCAGATACACAAGACCGCCGCGTACCTTGAAGGCGCCGATGGGCGAATGGTTTTCATGTTTGACCCAGACCTCGGCCCCGGCCCGTTCGTTGACCAAAGGCCAGGACAGCGCCGGGGTCGGCGCCATATGACCGCGGACGATGTCACGCGCGGCTTCCAGTTCGGGCAAGGTCAGCCAGTCCATGAAGCGTCTCCAGACATTTCAAACATATTGCACCCCATCAATGATGCATTGACCCCGTACATTGATACAATAACCCATAACAATTGACATACAATCGATACAATCGATAAAATCGCATCATGACAATCTGGATGCCCGAACTGCGCGGCCGGAGCGGCCCCAAGTACCAGGCCATCGTCGACGCCATCGCCGATGCCGTGGCGCAGGGCGACCTGACGCCGGGCACCAAACTGCCGCCGCAGCGGAACCTCGCCTATGATCTGGGGGTCACCCTGGGCACCGTGACGCGAGCCTATCAGGAGTTGGAACGCAGCGGCATGGCCCGCGGCGAAGTCGGCCGCGGTACCTTCATCACCGCCCCGGCGGGCCGGGTCGAACGCACCGCTGCCCCCACCCCGTCGCTGAGCGAGAACATCGATGCGCTCCGCAGCAGCGTCGACATGGTCCCTTCGCCCTACAACTCGCTTTACGGCACCGATTTCATGGGCTCGGAAGGGTTGGAGCTCGCCTCCAATTACCCGCTGACCCAGGGCGTCGGTGCGCTGACCCAACGCGCCGTCGAACGCATCAATCACGAAGCCGTCTGGGACGCGGTCTCCCGCTATCAGGCGCACAACGGGCTGCGCCCCCATCTGGAAGCCGGCGCCCAATGGCTGAGCGGCCTGGGCGTCGAGAGCAAGCCGAGCGATATCCTGATCGCGCCGGGCGGCCAGGCGGCGACGCAGATCGCCCTGATGGCGCTGGCGCAACCCGGCGACCTGATCGTCGCCGAAGCGCTCAGCTGGCCCGGCATCACCGTTACCGCGGCACCGCTCGGCCTTCGGGTCGAGGGTCTCGCCATGGACGAAGACGGCCTGATCCCCGATGCCTTCGAACAGGCATGCCGGGATCGGGCACCCCGCCTGCTCTACCTGCTGCCGACGCTGCAGAACCCGACGACCTCGATCATGCCGGAGACCCGCCGCCGCCAGATCGCCGAGATCGCGCGCAAGTACGGCGTGTTCATCATCGAAGACGACGTTTATGGTTTTCTATTGGGCCAAGTCCCGACGCCCGTCCACTGCCTGGCTCCGGACATCACCGTCTACGTCACCAGCCTGTCCAAGGCCGTGTCGCCGGGCCTGCGCGTGGGCTACCTGATCGTCCCGCACGGGCGGATGGCATCCTTCGTCGGCGCCTTGCGGTCCTCAACCCTGATGGCCTCGCCGATCACGGTCGAAATCGCATCGGAGATGATCCGCGGCGGCGAAGCCGACGAGATGATGGACATGCAGCGCCGCGAGGTGGAAAGCCGTCAGCAGGAGCTGATGCGCCGGCTCGGCCATTTGAACCCGCGGACGCATCCCCGCTCGCTGCATGCCTGGATGCCCGTCCCGGCGGGATTCACCGGGCCCGAATTCCGCACCCGGCTGTTGGAACGCGGCGTCTCCGTGACGCCCGGCAAAGCCTTCGTCATGGACGACCGGCACCGCCCGGACCATCCGCATGTTCGGATCTGCCTGGGTGCCGAACACGACCGCCAGCGCCTGGACCGGGCCCTCGCCATCATCGCCGAGGTCGCCACCGCGAACAGCGCGCAGCCCACGACCTACATCTGATCAAATCGATCGGGGGATCGTCAGTCGATCTGGAACGGAGCGACCGTGAACCCGTGGTTCAAGGGGCCATGCCCGCCGCCGAAACCGGGGGCCGTGCGGATGCCTTCGATCACATAGGCCCGCGCGCGGGCCACGGCATCGACCAAATCCATGCCCTGGGCGATCCCGGTGGCGCAGGCGCTGGCCAGGGTGCAGCCCGTGCCGTGGGTATGCGGCGTGTCGATGCGCGTTGACTCCCACCCGACGATGGCCTCGTCTCCGGCGTCGTCGCCCCGCAGCAAAAGATCGGTAAGGGCATCGCCGTCGAGGTGCCCGCCCTTCATCAGCACCCCCTTCGCCCCCAGCGCCAGGATATCCTGGCCGGCGTCGATCATGTCGTCGACGGTCCGCACGGGCAGACCGGTGAGGACTTCGGCTTCCGGCAGGTTCGGGGTCACCAGGGTCGCCCCCGGCACCAGGCGGTCCTTGATCGCCTGCACGGCGTCGTCTTCCAGAAGGGCGTGGCCGCCCTTGGCGATCATCACCGTGTCCAGGACCATCGGCACGTCGGCGGCCATGTCGGCCAGCACGTCGGCAACCGTATGAATGACGTCGGCCCGGTGCAGCATGCCGATCTTGATGCAGTCGGCGCCGATATCTTCCAGGACGCGGTGCATCTGTTCGGCGACGAAATCGGCGGGCACGGCATGAATGCCAGTAACCCCATGAGTGTTCTGCGCGGTGAGTGCGGCTATCGCCGTCATGGCGTAGCCGCCCAAAGCCGTTACCGTCTTGATATCCGCCTGAATGCCGGCGCCACCCCCGGAATCCGATCCGGCGATGATCAGCACCCGCCCCTTCGACTGCATGGAGGTCAGGCCCGCGCTTCGGTTTCGATCACGGAGATCAGGCCATCGACGACCTGCGTGATCAGGCCGTCGTCCTCGCCCTCGGCCATGACACGGACCAGGGGCTCGGTGCCCGACGGGCGGACCAGCAATCGGCCCTTGCCGTTCAATTGTGCCTCGGCGTCGGCGATGGCGTCCTGCACCGTCACGGCCTCGAGCGGCGAAACACCGGCGAAACGGACGTTTTTCAACAACTGCGGCAGCGGCTCGAACGGGCGGCAGACCTCGCTTGCGGGCTTGCCGGATTTCTTGACCACGGACAACACCTGTAAGGCCGCGATCAGCCCATCCCCGGTCGTCGAATAATCGCCCAGAATGATATGACCGGATTGTTCACCGCCCAGGTTGTAACCCTGGGACCGCATGTATTCGACGACGTAGCGGTCGCCGACCTGGGTGCGGTGCAGGTTCAGGCCCAGCCCCTCGACATAACGTTCCAGGCCCAGGTTCGACATGACCGTGGCGACCACGCCGCCGCCTTTAAGGATATTGCGATCCTTCCAATTCCGCGCGACCAGACCCAAAATCTGGTCGCCATCGACCATTTCGCCCTTCTCGTCCACGATCAGCACCCGGTCGGCGTCACCGTCGAGGGCGATACCGAGATCGGCGCCATGCACGGTGGTCAGCGAGCGCAGCGTGTCCGTATCGGTCGACCCGCAATCCTTGTTGATGTTGAAGCCGTCGGGATCGACGCCGATGGGGACGACTTCCGCCCCCAATTCCCAAAGCACCTCGGGCGCCACGCGGTAGGCGGCCCCATTGGCGCAATCGAGCACGACCTTGAGCCCGTCCAGGGTGTGTTCCCGGGGAAACGTGCGCTTGACGTAATCGTTGTAGCGGCCCCGCGCACTTTCCAGGCGCCAGGTCCGGCCCAGCTTGTCCGAGGCCGCCAGATCCGACGATTGGTCGCCGTCCATGCGCGCCTCGATGGCGATTTCGATCTCGTCCGACAGCTTGTAGCCGTCGGGACCGAACAGCTTGATACCGTTGTCCTGGTACGGGTTATGCGAGGCCGACAGCATGACGCCCAGATCGGCGCGCAGCGATTGGACCAGCATGGCGATGGCCGGCGTCGGCACCGGGCCGACCAGAATCACGTCCATGCCGACGGAAACGAAACCGGCGACCAGGGCCGGTTCCAACAGGTAGCCGCTGAGCCGGGTATCCTTGCCGATCACCACCCGGTGGCGATGATCGCCGCGAATGAATTGCGCGCCCGCCGCCATCCCGACCTTGAGCGCCGTTTCGGCGGTCATGGGGCCTGTATTGGCGGTGCCGCGGATGCCGTCGGTGCCGAAAAGTTTACGTGTCATGGGTCCGAATGATCGCAAATGTTGGTTAACAGGGCCCTTATGAACCCTCGCCTGCCGCCTCTGCAATAGCCCTGTACACGGCCAGGGCCTGGCGATGTTCGGCGACGTCGTGCACGCGGAAGATGCGCACCCCCTGCCCCCAGGCCGCCAAGGCCGTGGCGACCGACCCCGCGACCCGGTCCTGGGGCGCGAGATCGCGATCGATCTTGGCGATATAGCTTTTGCGCGAAACGCCCAGGACGACCGGAAAACCGGTCTCCGCCAAGGCCCCCAGGTTCCCCAGAAGGCCCAGATTATGGGCGACGGTCTTGCCGAAACCGATCCCGGGGTCGAGCGCGATTTCCGCCGTCAGCCCTGCGTCGCGGCAGGCCGCCGCGCGGGCCAACAGACCGTCGCGCACCTCGGCGACCACGTCGCCATAGGTCGGATTGTCCTGCATGGTGCCGGGTTCGCCCTGCATGTGCATGAGGATCACCGGCAGGTTCAACCGCGCCGCCGTTTCAAGCGACCCGTCGCCGGTCAGCGCCGACACGTCGTTGATGATCGAGGCGCCGGCGGCGGCGGCCGCTTCCATCACGGCGGCATGGCGGGTGTCGATGGAGATCACAGCCCCCTCGCCTGCCAAGGCCTCGATGACCGGCACGACACGGCGGATTTCCTCATCCGGCGTGACCGGATCGGCACCGGGTCGGGTCGACTCGCCGCCGATGTCCAGAATGTCAGCGC
>MDTA01013827.1_pt1 | contig 11896 bp, 8 predicted proteins | sample 811151 | NCBI WGS metagenome assembly MDTA01 (sample SAMN05326648, study PRJNA326480) | marine metagenome | isolation source: seawater | place: Indian Ocean: South | collected 2010 | reverse complement strand
TAATTGACAACTCTGGATCAATGAGAGGCAGACCAATTACTATTGCAGCTATATGTGCAGATATCTTATCAAGGACACTAGAAAGATGCTCTGTTAAAGTTGAAATTTTAGGTTTTACAACTAAAAACTGGAAAGGAGGGCAAAGTAGAGAGTTCTGGACTAGAAATTCAAAGCCTAAAACACCTGGTAGATTAAATGATTTAAGACATATTATTTATAAAGGTGCTGATACACATTGGAGACAAGCAAAAAAAAATCTTGGTCTCATGCTTAAAGAAGGTCTACTAAAAGAGAACATTGATGGAGAAGCTATATCATGGGCTTATAATAGAATTAAAAAAAGAAAAGAGGAAAGGAAAATTTTGATGGTAATTTCTGATGGTGCCCCTGTAGACGACTCAACTCTTTCAGTTAATTCAGGAGACTTTTTAGAAAAACATTTAAAAAAAATTGTAAAATTTATTGAAAAAAAATCTGATATTGAAGTTTTAGCTATAGGAATAGGTCATGATGTTTCAAGATATTATAAAAAAGCAATAAAAATTACAGATGTTAATGAATTGGGAGATGTTATGATATCTCAATTAAGTTCGCTATTTGAATCGAAAAAAAAATTTCACTAAATATTAAATAACTCTTTATTTTTCCATTTAATATTAACTTCAGCTCAACTTCGTGTTTTAGAGTTTCTACAATTTACAAATGCGAAATTTTTCTCTAATAAAGTCTTTCCAATAAATAATCCTAGCCCTAAACCTTCCTTTGACTTATCCTCAGAATAATTAGATTTTAAATAGGGTTCTCCAATTTTTGATATAATATCTCTTGGGTAACCATTCCCATCATCCTCCACTGTAATTTCCGTGATTTCACTATCACTTTTTAAATTAATAAAAATTTTCTTTTTGGCAAATTTGTTAGCATTTCCAATAAAATTTCTTAATCCATATACTATTTCGATAGATTTACTTATTTTTTTTGGGTTTGAGTCTTGATCAAAATTGAATACAAAATCTTTTTTGCTTATTTCTTTAAATGATAAAATAATTTCATTTAAATATTCTCGAATATTTATATCTTTATCAATAAATTCGTCTTCTTCTACAGGATTTAAAGTTAAACGTTTTAAGATTTCATTACATCGATTAACTTGACTATTTAGTAATTCAATGTCTTTTTCTATATCTTTCTGACCCTTAAATTGTTTCATTAAATCATGAGCAATTATTGTAATTGTTGAGAGTGGAGTACCTAAAGAATGTGCAGCGGCGGCAGCCTGACCTCCGAGTGATAAAAGTTCATGTTCTTTTGCCATAACTTCTTCCATTTTTGCTAATGCCTCTTTTCTTACTCGAGATTGTGTTCCAAAGGTCATTGCAAAATAATTTAAAAAAACAAGAGCAATGATTAAAGATAAAGGTATGGAATAATAAAAATAATGGTTATTATGAAAGTCACTATTTAAATTTATTGGCAATTGTTCATGCTTAAAAGTTAACAGTATAATTATTGTTATAGTCAATAAAACTAACAAAGTATTAGTTCTAAAGCTTAAGTTTGATGAAGAAAAAACACTTGGTATTAATAGAAAGATCACAAATGGGTTAGTTACTCCTCCTGATAAATAAAGAAGAAAACCTAATTGTAAGATATCAAAGGTTAGAAATAAAAAAGCAGATCTATCTGATAGTTGTGTTTTTTTATAAATAAAAATTAAATATAAATTACTTAATATACCTAAAAATATAACTATATTTGATGTAATAAAATCAAAGTTAGAATTTAAAAATAAATAAACAAAATTTACCGCAATCAATTGTCCTATAATTCCAATCCACCTTAATGCTATATAAGTCGATTTTTTGAAGGAATAATATTTTGAAGCCTCAAAAAACTTCATTTAAATATCAAGATTCTGAACATTTATTGCATTAGAAACAATAAAATCTTTTCTCAATGCTACGTCGTTTCCCATTAAAGTATGAATCAAATTTTGATCTTTTTTTGCATCCTTAGAATACTTTACTTGTAGCAAATTTCTTTTCTCTGGATCTAGTGTTGTATTCCACAACTCTTCTGGGTTCATCTCTCCAAGACCTTTAAACCTCTGAATATTCATTTTTGATTTTTCTAAATCAATCGCTTTTATATAATCTTTAGATCCTTTTTTAAGTTTTTTTAATACATTGTTATTTTTAATAATATAATCCTCTAGCTCACTTTCATCTTTAATATAAATACCTTTTGTACCTTTGTTAATTTTAAATAGTGGTGGCTGAGCCAGATAAACATGACCATTTTCAATTAACTTATTAAATGGTTGATTATTAAAAAAAGTTAAAAGAAGAGCTCTAATATGAGAACCATCCACATCAGCATCGGTCATAATTATTATTTTACCGTATCTTAAATCTTTCAAATCAATTTCTTGTGCTTTTGGGTCTAGACCTAATGCATTTATTAAAGTAACTATTTCATTAGAGGAAATCATTTTAGATAATGCTTTTGTTCTTTGATCAGAACCGTTTCCATTTGAAATACCATTTTTCTTTACATTTAAATCCTCGACATAAGTATTTAAAATTTTACCCCTTAGAGGTAAAACTGCTTGGTTTGCCCTATTTCTTCCTTGTTTTGCAGAACCACCTGCAGAATCTCCCTCTACAATAAATAATTCCGTGCCCTCTTGTTTACCGACTTGACAATCGGCTAATTTTCCTGGCAAACCACTTAATTCAAGTGCTCCTTTTCTTCTTACATTTTCTCTAGCTTTTCTGGCCACGTCTCTTGCCATTGCTGCTTGAATAACTTTAGCTAAAATTACTTTTGCAATTGAAGGATTTTGATCAAACCATATTGATAATTTTTCATTTACGATTGTTTCTACAATCATTCTTACTTCTGATGAAACAAGCTTATCTTTTGTTTGAGATGAAAATTTTGGGTCTGGTATTTTTGTAGACAAAATACATGTTAAACCCTCTTTTATATCATCACCAGATATTGCTAACTTATTTTTTTTTAATAAATTATTCTCATTAGCATATTTGTTAATTACTCTTGTAAGTGCGCTTCTAAAACCTAATAAATGAGTTCCGCCATCTTTTTGATAAATATTATTTGTATATGGAAATATTTCCTCTATATATCCAGCATTCCATTTCAAAGAGCATTCTAATTCAATGTTATTTTTTTTACCTTCTATATAAATTGGTTTTTTAAAAAGATCATTACCATTTTTATTTTTTAACTTCTCTCTTTTTTCATCTAAAAAATCAACAAATTCAATAACACCACCATCATATTTGAATTCCAGAGTTTTCTCTTTTTTTTGACTAGCATCATTAAATATTATTTTTATTCCTTTATTTAGAAATGCTAATTCCCTCATTCTTTTAATTAAAGTATTTCCACTAAATTTTATTGAGGAGAAAATTTCTTTTGAAGGTAAAAAAGTTATTTGTGTTCCTGATTGTTTTGATTTTCCAATTGATTTTAAAGGTGCTGTAGCTTCTCCATTTATAAACTCAATATAATATTTTTTTCCATCTCTATTAATTTCTAATTGTAATTTTTCTGATAATGCATTGACTACTGAAACTCCAACACCATGTAACCCTCCAGATACTTTGTATGAGTCATGATCAAATTTACCACCCGCATGAAGCTGAGTCATTATTACTTCAGCTGCTGATTTTTTTTCTCCTTTATGGATATCTACTGGAATACCTCTCCCATCATCAGTAACGGTAATTGTTCCATCTGAATTTATTTTAACATAAATGTGTTTACAATAACCTGCTAAAGCCTCATCAATTGAATTATCAACAGCTTCATAAACCATATGATGCAAACCAGTACCATCATCAGTATCACCTATGTACATTCCAGGTCTTTTTCTAACTGCTTCAAGACCTTTTAAAACTTTGATGGAATCTGCCTGATAATTGTTATTTGATTTAGACATATTTTGATTTTTTTATATTAATTTAGTAACTATTTTATCACAAATTTTTAACAATTGTATCAAAAACCTTTGAAACACTTATTGTTTTTACCTCAGTGTCATCTTGAGCGAAATTATCTCCACATCTTTTGATACCTACTTCTCTACTTTTATCATAAATATTACTTACAATTTTTTTCATAGAATTAAATCTAGGTAATGTTGCGTCTGTAGGTCCAATTATACAAAAAGTATTTTTGTTTAAAGCTCCGGCTACACAAGAAGGACCTGAATCAATACCAACAAAATAATCACATGCGTTAATTAAATAAATTATTTGAGATCTATTGAGGGATTTGCAATTTATAAAATGATTTTTATAATTTGAATTTTTAATTATTTCATCAAAGTAATTTAAATGATTTTCATAATTAACTACAAAAATATATTTTGCTAATTTTTTTTTAATAAGTATATCACCAAGCTCTGCAAAACTTTTCTGAGGCCAAATTCTATTTACTTCAGTAGAATCAACAGCAAAACAAACCCATGGCTTATCTAGATTTTGATTTTTATTTAAAATATCCAATTTATAGTTCTTATCTAATACTAAATATTTATCTTCAAAATTAAATGAAATACCCAACTTCTTTAAAAATTTAATTGACTGTAAAGTATAATTATATCTTAAATCGTCTTTGCCAAGTCTACATGATTGATCTACAAAATATTTTTGTGAACCTATACCAAATCCAAATATTTTATCTATTTTTGCAAGTTTACAAGCAATTGCCGGTGCTTTTGTTTTATCTAAAATATAAGCAAAATTAATTTTTTCTTTTTTTATTTCTTTATATAAATTAAAAAAATCTTTTAAATAAAATTTACCTTTTCTAAATGGATTTTCTATAACCAAACTTACATATTCTTGTTTTACTAATATATCTTTTATATTAACGTGTTTATTTACACACACTATTACTTTAGTTTTATAATGGTCAGATATAGCCTTTATAAATGGAAGTTGTAAAATAATATCTCCTAACTTCGGTGATGTATAAAAGACACAAATTTTCATAATAAAACTTATATATAAAAAAATATTTTAATTAAACTTTTTATAATTTTTATTATTCAATGGCGGAGAGAGCGGGATTCGAACCCGCGATAGAGTTGCCTCTATACACGCTTTCCAAGCGTGCTGATTAAACCACTCTCACATCTCTCCTTTTAAATAAAAAATTATAATGCATTACTATTAATAATTAAATTTTTAATATGCTTTGAAAGAATTTCGTTAAATTCTTTAGTTGGATGGTTGTCTCCTGGAATATTATTAGAATAGTATTTCGAAGGTATGTTAAGATTTTCAATTTGTATTATTTTTTTACTTTTAAAAAATTTTTTTACAATTTGATTAACAGAGTTTTTTTTATCCCATACAATGTAATAAATATTACTATTTGAATATTTACTATTTATTTTCTTTTCAATTTCATCTAAAATTCTTACAAATATGTATTGATCTTTTTTATTTGTTTTTTCTACATCAAAAAAAATTGATGCTATTTTTGAATTTCTTATATTCTTCCTAAACTTCATAATTAATTTAAATGGATAAGAGGAAAAAAAACCCTTTTGAGTTAATTTTTCACCATTAATTACATATCTAGGAGATTTATCACCCCAACTTCTTTTACCTACAACTCTTCCAATATGATCATGTATATAAAAATAAACAAATGTGAGCTCCTCACATTTCTTTAACTGATTTAAATAGCTATTTTCAATCTTTGATAAAAATTGATGAGGTCCATAACCGTTAAAGGCAAAATTATATACTTTTTTTTCTCCATTGAATTTCATTGAAACGAAATGTGGCAATGTTTCATTGTCATTAAGGGATTGCCCAAAGATAATTGATCCACCAAAAAATATAATACATTGTTTTGAGTTTGTTTGTGAACCAATAGATTTTCTATGACCATACTTATTGATAGAATATTTATTAGTTTTGATTAATTTTTCTTTAAAATAAATTTTTTCAAAAAATTCAGAATTGGCTTTTGGAAAATATCCATAATTCTTATTTATATCATATTCAATATTTGAGCTTGTAAAGTATTCGTTCTTTTCCGATAAAAAATTAAAATTTGTTAACTCATAAATTAAAAAAGTTGTAAACGTATAAAATAAAACTAAATATATAATCCTCCTATAGCCTAAATAAAGCTTTAAAAATACTAAAGATAATGAAATAAACAGAAAATTAAGATTTATAAATATTCCAAAAAAAAATAAAAAAATTAAGTATCTAAATTTAACTTTGAATAATAATCTGCTAAACATTTAAAAAAATATAATTTTAATCATGATAATTATAATACCTTTAGGTGGAATAGGTAAAAGATTTTCTGAATTAGGTTACAAAGATCCAAAACCATTGATAAAAGTTTTAGGAAAAGAGATAATTTTTTGGGTTTTGGATAATTTAAAAATTAATGTAAAAGATAAAGTTTATATTGTTTATAATAAAGAATTAGATAATTTTGATTTCACTGACCATTTTGGGAAATATCCTTATTTAAATTTTTTAAGATTAAATCGAGATACAAATGGTCCTGTTGAGACTATATTCGAAATTACGAAAATTCTTGAGAAGAATTATGGGGATGAGGGTATACTAATAGTTGATGGTGACACTTTTTATAAAAAAAATATTATAAAGAAAATTAATAAACAAAATCATACAATTTTTTATCATAAGACTGAAATTAAAGAACCTATTTTTTCTTACATAAAAATAAAAAATAAAAAAATTTTAGATATAGCTGAGAAGAAAAAAATAAGTAACAACGCTAATACAGGAGCTTATTATTTTAACAGCATAAAAAAATTTAATTACTATGCAAATTATTCTTTAAAAAAAAATAAAAAAACATACGTATCAGAAATTTATAAGAAATTATTAAATAATAAGGAAATTATTTTTGCTGAAAATTTAAAAAATAATGAGTTTGCTTGTTTAGGTACACCTAAACAAATAATTGATTTTAGCAAACAAAAAAAAATAGAAAAAAAAAGATTTTGTTTTGATCTTGATAATACCTTGGTTACTTTTCCAAAAGTATTAAATGATTACACAACTGTTAAGCCTAAAATTAAAAATATTAAATTTTTAAATTTTCTTCATTCTTTGGGTCATCATATAATTATTTTTACAGCTAGACGTATGAGAACTCATAAAGGAGATATAAAAAAGGTCAAAAAAGAAATTGAAAAATTGACTATAAATCAGCTAAAATTTTTCAAAATCAAATATGATGAATTGATCTTTGGAAAACCTTATGCTCATTTTTACATTGATGATCTATCGATTCATCCAACTGAAAATCTTAATACAAAATTAGGATATTATGAAACTTCAGATAATGTAACTAGAAAATTTAACGAAATTATAATTGGAGAAAGAGTTACTATAAAGAATTCAAAAAATTTGAAAATTTTGAATAATGAAATTAACTATTTAAAAAACCTACCAAAAAAATTAAAGAATTTATTTCCAAAATTACAAACATATGGAAAAAATTTTTATAAGATGGATACTATTAAAGGATTGAAATTATCTTATCTATTAGTAAACAATCTTTTAACCAAAGATGATTTAACTAATATCTACAAAAATCTAAATATAATTCATTCATCAAAAGTCAAAATCAAAAATAATAAATTGAATATTTATAAAAATTATTATGAAAAAGTTAAAATCAGAATAGGTAATGATAAGACAACTATAAACAAATTTGGTATCAAAAATTTTAATAAATTAAGTAAACTTTTAATTGATTACGAAAAATCCAAGAAAGGTAAATTTGGGTTGATACATGGTGATCCTGTACTTTCAAATATTATCAAAAAAAACAATGAAGATTTGGTTTTCTTAGATCCAAGAGGAGGTTTGGGTGAAAACTTTGCTATGTGTGGTGATATTAATTATGATTTTGCTAAAATTTATCAAAGCCTTTACGGTTATGAAAATATTATTTTAGATAAGAAAATTGATCATGATTATTTAAAAGTTTTAAGAAGCCATTTTGAAAATTTAATCATGTCGGAAAAAAAGATAAAAGATATTTATGTTCTAAAATATTTAACATCAAGTCTATATTTTTCATTAATAAATTTTCACAACAAAAAATATACTAATAAATTTTTAGATATTGCTCGAAATTTAATTAAATAATTTTTTCTTGATTTTTATTAGGATATTTTCTTTTAATATAATAACTATTAAAATTTCTAAATCTGTATTTTAATTTGTTATATTTACAAAGTATTTTGTCAGAAAATTTCATTTCACTTTTTATTTCTTTACTTATTTTTTTAAAATTTTTAAATCTCATCAAATTATAATCAAATTTTGAATACTTGATTTTAATTTCTTTATGTTTCAAGAATTGTTGAAAAAAAAACTCACTGCAAAAAAATCTATCTTCTTTAATAAATTTTTTTATAGATTTATCTAAATCGAAAAATAATTTTATATCTGAAAAACTTATAATAAAAATTTGATCGTTCAATCCATTCCAGTGATATCTATCTGGAATTAATATTTCATTTTTAAATAAATGTTTTTCAAATAATCTGAACGTGTTTTTTGGCAAAATATCAGACCTATATCTAATAATATAGTCAGGTTTTTTTTTTCGATATCTATAAAAGTTATTTATTTGTATAAAAGATTGTCTCAACGACTCCCACATGTAAAGCGTACCTAAAGTATTTCCAGCATTGTCTGGATATTTAATTTTTTTTACAGGGTTTTTATAAATAGGTTTATAAATTTTTTTTAATAATATTGGTTTATAAATTCTTTTAAAGTAATTAATTTTTTTTTGTTCTGTATCGTGCCAAGGAAGTAAACCAAAATGTAAATTTGCATTTACATTTTTTTTTAATTGTGACAAATTTTTATATGAAAAATAATTTAATTTTCCAGGTATAAAAGCTAAAAAAGAAAGTTTTTTCATTATTTATTAATTACTTTATTCTATATAAGACAAAATAAAAAATTTTAATAATGAATATATTATGAAAAGAAAAAAACTTTCAGTGATATTTCCAATCTATAATGAAGAGACTACAATTAAAAAAACGTTAATAGAATGGAAAAATGAACTTAATAAATTATCTATTAATTATGAAATAATAATTGCTGAAGATGGGAGTACCGATGGTACTAGGAAAATATTAATTAAGTTATTAAAAAAATACAAGAATAAATTTAAGTCTAATATTAGAAATAAAAAAAGAGGCTATGCTGATGCAATAAGATCATCTGTTAAAATCGCTAAAGGAAAGTATATTTTAAGTGTAGATTCTGACGGCCAATGTGATCCAAAAGATTTTAGGAAGTTCTGGAATAAAAGAAATTTTTTAAATTATAATGAAATAGTTATCGGACATAGATTTAAAAGGAGTGACACAACTCAAAGACTAATTATGTCTAAATTTTTTTTATTACTTCATCGTCTCTTATTTTTCTCAGATGTGAAAGATCCAAGTTGTCCATATATATTTTGTGAAAGTAAATTTTTTAAAAAAATTAATCCTTTTTTAAAATTTATGGTAGAAGGATTTTGGTGGGGTTTTACAGCAATTTGTATTAAAAAAAATATTAAAATTCACCAAATTAAAATAAATCATAGAAAAAGGCTGAGTGGGTATACAAATGTTTTTCACTTTAATAGGATACCTACTATTGCTTTTAGAAATATTATAGGTTTAATTAAAATAAGATTAATTAATATCATTTATTAGTTTCAATCATATCGTAAATAGCTGAAGAGTTTATATGTCGTATTACTTCTGTAGGATTATTTTCTAAAATATAATATCCATGATATATTTTTACACTTTTAATCATTTCCTCACTAGCTTGACATAACATAGGAATATTTCCGCATTCCATAAATGAGTTAGTAGGTATATTAAATTTTACTTCATTTACAATTTTTGAATTGTAATCATCGTCTCTGAACTCTTTTATTGGATAATACTTGTAATTTTTAAAATTGTTATTTAATTCGCTATTAATTCTTGAGATATTTTTTACTAAAAGAAAAATTAACAAAACTGAAAAAAAACTTGTGATTAATTTCCTATTAATTTCCCCAAAATTAAAATACTGAGATGTCAAATAATAGATTAAACAGGAAATGTATGAAAAATATCCATATCTGCTTTGAGGAAATTTTATTAACCAAATTAAAAATGGCAAAAATAAAAATACAATAATAATTAAATTAGTAGATTTGTTTATTTTTAAAGTTTTAACTTTATTTTTTGAAAAAGTTATAAATAAAGTAAATAATAAAATTAAAATAAAACCTGTTATAATTTTTTCTAAATCTTTATCCGATAATAAGCCTTTAATTCGCTCAATCCTGTCTATTTCAATATAATCTTTTGCAGATATGAATTCACCATTATTAAAATTTTTAGTATAAGCTCTCCAGCCTTTTACTTGAGCATTATAAAATTCATTTCTTTTGCTAGCTGCCTCTTTACCTATAGACCAAGTGATATTTTCATTATCAAAACAAGTTTGAGTAATTGGATAAATTAAACAGCCTGATACAATAATATTTTTAACTACTGTAAGCAAAAAAAGTGAAATTAAAAAATATAAATACTTTTTTCTTTTATAAATTTGAAAGATATCTTTTCCTAAAATAGGTATAAAGGCAAACAAATAAAATATTGATATAATTCCATATAGTTTTAAAATAACACAAAATAGGCTAGCCAGAATTGACCTTAAAAAATATTCAATCTCTTTATATTGTATAAAACGAAAAAAATTTATTTGGATATAAAATAAAAGACAAAGAATTGGTAAGTCTGTTCCATATTCTTTGCTTCTATTAAATCTAATTATTAATAAAGCTATTATAAAATATACAAAATACTTAATTATATGATTTTTTTCATTTTTTAAAATTTCAAATAAAAATATTACAAAAAAATTTAGAAAAATAATTGGTAGTAAATAGTAAGCTCTATTCTCATATATAGGTAATTTGAAAAGTGCCATGATTTCATAAAAGCTATGACCTTGACCAATAAAATCATTTAAATTTATTAAACCAAACACAATTTTGTAGTTTTGCATGTAATTTATTATTGGTAATTGAAAGATATATAGATCATCATGGTGATTATTAGTAATCGAGAGTAACAAAAAAACTGAACTTATTAAGAGCAAACTTTTGTTATTAATTTTTTTAAATTCGATAATTTTTTTTAAATTCTTTATAAAAAAAAATGTGAAAAAAAAATAAATAATATAAATTATTAAATTATTAATTGGAGTAAAAAAATGTAAAACTAAAACCAAAAGATAAAAAAATATAAATCCAACTAAACCATACTCTCCTAACGATAAATTCCTTAAACGTAAAATATAATGATTTGCAAATTTTCCTGCCGATAAGATTAAAATAAAAAAAAATATATAAATTACTAAAACTGAAAAAAAATTATAAAACATTATTTTTTCAATGTTTCATTCCAACTTTCTATCATTTCATCTATCAATGTATTAATTGTATACTTTGGCTTCCATCCTAGTATTTTCCTAGCTTTTCTCGAGTCTCCTTTAAGAAAAGGTACTTCTCCTGGTCTAAAATATTTTTTGTTTTGAACAACGTAATCTTTATAATTTAAATTTAATTTCTTAAACGTGATTTTACAAAAATCTCTGACAGAGTAAGTTTTTCCTGAGGCTACAACAAAATCATCTGGAATTTTATGATTTATTATTTTATGCATAGCATTTACATAATCTTTTGAATGTCCCCAGTCTCTATAAGCATCTAAGTTTCCTAGCTCTAATTTATTTTGTAATCCAAGTTTGATAGATACTGCTCCTTTTACGATTTTATTAGT
>MDTA01018785.1_pt1 | contig 11897 bp, 10 predicted proteins | sample 811151 | NCBI WGS metagenome assembly MDTA01 (sample SAMN05326648, study PRJNA326480) | marine metagenome | isolation source: seawater | place: Indian Ocean: South | collected 2010 | reverse complement strand
CGATGGTAAATTAAATGCTAGAACAGATTTTCTTATGTATTCAAATTGTGGAATTAAATCTTCGGGCGCTTCACTTCTATTGGCTTTATATTCCTTATAAATTTCATTACGAAAATTTTTTCTTGCTGAATCAAAAATTACTGCAAAATGTGTTGGTTTATTTTTTGAGTCGTCCGATCTAGCGTCCTCTAAAAGTTTAAACAGCATAGAACAAAAACCACTTACAGCACCTGTGGGAAGACCGTCACTCTTTCTAGATAGAGGTGGTAAAGCATAATAAGCTCTAAAAATATAACCGGATCCATCAATTAGGTAAAAGTGGTCATTTTTTTTAATAGAATTCATGTTTTTATAATACCTTAAATTTTTTGTGATATAATTAAAACTCTATGATTAAAAAAGCACTTTCTGTTGAAAACCTGACCAAAATATATACTGATAAAAAAAAACAGAATTTTCATAACAAGGCACTAAATAATATTAGCCTAACAGTTGAAAGAGGCGAGATTTTTGGTCTTCTGGGACCAAATGGAGCAGGTAAAACAACTTTCTTGAGCATACTAGCAGGTACAGTAATAAAAACTGAAGGAGTGGTGAATGTATGGGGTTTTGATCTTGAAAAAAATCCAAGACAAGTAAGAGCTTCTTTAGGAATCGTGCCTCAAGAAGTAAACCTTGATGCTTTTTTTAGTCCAGAAAAACTACTGGAACTACAGGCTGGTATGTACGGAATTGCTAAAAAAGATAGAATTACGAATACAATCTTAAAAATGGTTTCTTTAGAAAAACAAGCTAATTCTTATTCGAGAAGTCTTTCTGGTGGTATGAAAAGGAGACTTTTAATCGCAAAAGCAATGGTACACCAACCTCCCATATTAATTCTAGATGAACCGACAGCTGGGGTAGATGTCGACTTAAGAAAAAACTTATGGCAAAATGTAAAAGAATTAAACAAACAAGGCGTAACTATTATTTTAACTACGCATTACTTATTTGAAGCTCAAGAAATGTGCGATAGAATAGCAATTTTAAATAATGGTAATCTAGTAGCTTTAGACACTACCCAAAAACTTTTAGATAAAATTGAAACTAAAAAAATAACATTTAAGTTTGAAAATTTACCTGACCAGATCAAAACAGAATTAAATGGAGGACAATATATATTTGAAAATAATGGGTCATTAACCGTAAATTATGATAAAAATTCTGATAAATTGAGCGAGCTATTAAATTTCTTTAAAAGCAAAAACCTTAAAATACTTGATATTTCAACAGATGATGGCAATCTAGAGGACGTATTTGTTAAATTAACAAAAAACTAGATTTAAATGAGAAAAAATGTAAATTAAAAAAATGGAACATATTAAAAGTTTAAAAAATATTAGGATAATAAAAATTTTTTTTATAGTCTTTTTAAGTACAATAGTATTAGCACTATCTGCAAAAGTTAAAATTCCTTTTTATCCTGTGCCTATGACAATGCAAACCTTTGTGGTAATTTTATTAGGTATAATTTTTGGCTGGAAAATTGGTTTAGCAGCAATTTTTTTGTATATTTTTGAGGGAATATTAGGCTTACCTGTCTTTTCAGGTACTCCAGAAAAAGGAATTGGAATTTCTTATTTTATTGGGCCTACAATGGGATATTTAATCGGGTTTTTAATTTCAGTTTTTATATCTGGTTATTTTAAGTTTTCTGCTTGGTCAAACTTAAAAAGTTATATGCTTACTTTTGGTAAACTTTTAATCGCTGTGAGTCCAATATATATTTTGGGAATGATGTGGTTATCAAATTTTGTAGGTTGGGAAAAAGTTTTTTTAGTGGGTGCGAAACCGTTTCTTTTGGCTGAGCTTTTTAAAATATTGCTTCTCACTTTTTTAATTCCATTTATTGTTAAAAGAAAAAATACTAATTTATCTAGGTGATCTTTTAGACAGGATTCTTTGAAGAGTTCTTCTATGCATTTTTAATCTTCGAGCCGTTTCTGATACATTCCTGTTGCATAATTCAAAAACTCTATGAATATGTTCCCATTTTACTCTATCTGCTGACATGGGATTTTCAGGTGGTGTTGCTTTAGCCTCTGGAGAAGCTAGTAAAGCAGACTCAATATCGTCTGCATCCACAGGTTTAGCTATGTAGTCAATTGCGCCTGATTTAACCGCCGCTACTGCTGTTGGTAAATTCCCGTATCCCGTTAGCATTACTATTCTAGCGTCATTTTTTTTTGTGGAAAGTTCCTTAACGACATCGAGGCCGTTCCCATCTTCAAGTCTAAGGTCTATTACAGCGAATTTAGGAGGTCTGTTTCTCACTATTGAAAGGCTTTCGGCCACTGTTTTGGCCTCTAAAACCTCAAAACCTTTCTTTTCCATAGCCCTAGTTAATCTACTTCTCAGAGGGTCGTCATCGTCCAGTATTAGCAACGATTTTTCCGCGAAGTCAGCTAATTTTAACTGCGTTGGTATATTTTTTTGTACTCTGCTCATTTTCTCTCCTTATAACTATTGATATGGTGCCTGTGGAAAGAATTTCAAGAGCAAATAATATATCCAGATACCTCATTTTTTTCTTTACATAATGCGAAAAAAACTTTAAACGCGGAATCTTAAGAGGTTTTTTATAAATTTTTTAGAAACCTTTCTGTGTAATAAAATGAGGGACACATGAGATGCGAAAATTTAAAGACGTTAACGAACTAGTTAACACACTTAAACCAGTAAAACCGGTATACTGTATTAGACCGGAGTCCATTAAAAATTCAGTAGATTTTTTTAAAAACAATTTCCCGGGGAAAGTTCTTTACGCGGTAAAAACGAACCCCAACGAGACAGTATTGAAACATATAATTAAAAATGGCATCGAAGATTTTGATGTTGCTTCACTGAATGAAATTAAACTTATTAGAAAATTAGATCAAAAAGTAAGACTTTATTTTATGCACACTATTAAATGTAGAGAGGATATAAAAGAGGCTTACAAAAATTATAATGTAAAAGATTTTGCACTTGACACTAAAGAAGAGCTACTGAAAATTTTGGATGCTACTAAAAATGCAAAAGATTTAAATTTTTATGTTCGTATAGCAATCTCAAATGAACATGCTGAGTTTGATCTTTCAAGAAAATTTGGTGCGTCTTCTAGTGAAGCTCTTGGTCTCATTAGATTATGCAAACAGCATGGAAAAAAAATTGGAATTAGTTTTCACGTGGGTTCGCAGTGTATGCATAAGATATCATTTTCTAAAGGAATTAAAGAAGTTGGAAATATAATTAAAAAAACAAAAATAGTTCCAGATGTAATTAATATTGGAGGAGGATTCCCTTCCATATACCCAGATTTGCAACCAGAACCTTTAATTAATTATATTGAAGAAATTAAAAAAAGTTTATTAAATTTAAAACTTACTAAATTACCAAAAATAATTTGTGAACCTGGAAGAGCTATTGTAGCCGAAAGTGGTTCTGCAATAGTAAGAGTAAATCTCAGAAAAAAACAAAAACTTTATATCAATGATGGAACTTACGGTGCTTTGTTTGATGCTGGAGTTCCTAATTTTATTTTACCCTCTAAAATGATTTCACTTGGTAGAGCTAAATCCAAAAAAATAACTGCTTTTAATTTCTTTGGTCCAACCTGTGATAGTCTTGATTATATGAAAGGTCCTTTTTTATTACCAAATAATATTAAAGAAGGAGATTATATAGAGCTTGGCCAACTTGGAGCATATAGCTTAACATTTAGAACTCAATTTAATGGTTTCTTTTCAGATGAAATTGTAGAATTAAATGACAAACCTATTTTGTCGTTATATGATAGCTCAAGTGACTTGAAGTACTTGGTAGCTTAATGAATAAAAAAAATAATCTAAAGTTTGGACATAATAAGAAATCCTTTTTAAGTTCACCAGTTGAACATATTGACTTTACATCTTTTGACGCGAGAAAAATAATTGATGGCATGTCGAGAATGTCTTTTACTTCGAGAGATACAGCTAACGCATCTAAAATATTTAATCAAATGCTTGATGATAAAAACTGTTCAATTTTTCTTACTATTGCTGGATCAACGTCTGCAGCAGGTTGTATGAAGTTATATTCAGATTTAGTGAAATACAATATGGTCGATGCCATAGTAGCAACTGGAGCTTCAATTATAGATATGGATTTTTTTGAAGCTTTAGGATTTAAACATTATCAAGGGTCCCAATTTCAAAATGATAAAGAATTAAGAGAAAACTACATTGATAGAATTTACGATACATACATAGATGAGGAAGAATTACAGGCTTGTGATCAAAAAATTTGTGATATTGCTGACACATTAAAGCCAAAAGCTTACACTTCTAGAGAATTTATTAAAGAATTAGGTAAATATTTAAAAAAGAATTCAAAAAAGAAAAATTCGCTAATAGAAACTGCTTATGACAATAATGTTCCAATATTTTGCCCCGCATTTACAGATAGTTCTGCAGGTTTTGGTTTGGTTATGCATCAACATAAAAACCCTTCGAGTCATATAACAATAGACTCGATAAGGGAATTTAGAGAGCTAACCGATATAAAGCTCAAATCTAAACAGTCAGGGCTCATAATGATAGGTGGAGGAGTGCCGAAAAACTTTGTCCAGGATACTGTAGTTTGTGCTGAACTTCTTGGTAAAAAAGTTGATATGCATAAATATGCTATTCAAATAACAGTTGCCGATACTAGGGATGGCGCTTGCAGCAGCTCAACATTGAAGGAAGCTAGTTCTTGGGGAAAAGTAGATACAACTAAAGAACAAATGGTCTTTGCAGAAGCGACTAGTATACTACCTTTAATTGCTAGCGACGCTTATCATAGAGAACACTGGAAAAAAAGAGAAAGAAAAAACTTTTCGAACATTTTTAAAAATTGAATGTATTTTTTACCTCAAAAAAAAGGTTTTCTTGGATATGAGGCTGAAGTCAAATTAAATTATAACGTTGTTATCATTCCTTTTGGTTTAGAGAAAACTGTAAGTTATGGAAAAGGTACAAAAAATGGACCTAAAGAAATAATAAAAGCTTCTCATCAAGTAGAATTGTATGATGAAGAGCTTAAAAAAGAACCCTATAAAAGTATCGGCATTAAAACTTTAAAACCATTTCAAATAAAAAAAAATATTAAAGATGCTGTTAAGCAATTATCTGACATCAATAAAAAAATAATTAAAAATAAAAAATTCCCACTAGTTTTAGGGGGGGAGCATGCTTTAACTCCGGGAGCTATAAAACCCTTTGCTGAAAAATATGAAGAACTGGTAATATTACATTTTGATGCACATGCTGATTTAAGGGAACGATATAATGGAGAAAAATTTTCACATGCATCTGCTATAAAAAGATGCTTAGATTTTAAAAATGTAAAAGTTATTTCTTTTGGAATAAGAAATCTGTCAAAATTTGAAATGAATTTTTATGAAAAAAATAAAGATAGAATTAAAATTTTTTGGAGTAAAGATAAAGAATCATGGAGTCATGAAGAAATAGAAAAACTTTTTTTAAAAAAAAATGTTTATCTTACTTTTGACGTTGATAGTTTTGACTCGAGTATTATGCCAGCAACAGGTACTCCTGAACCTGGGGGATTATTTTGGTATGAAACATTAAAAATTATTAAAACTATAAGTAAAATATCTAATATAGTTGGCGCAGATGTAAACGAATTATCCCCTATTAAAGATTTAAATTCTTATAATTTTTTGGTGGCAAAATTAGTATATAAAATTTTATCTTATATTTATGAATTTAAACGTTAGACTTTGATATTGTTTACTTTCCAAAATAATTGCACTGATGCTCCACCTAACTTATTATCATTTGTAAAAGCAATATTAGCTAGTTTCCTTTCAAGTAAAGTTTTGCCAAGAAAAGTACCCAAGCCTGTTCCGGAATTTGATTTGTAAGATTTTGATTTAATATAGGGTTCTCCTAAGATATCTATTATATCATCTGGAAAACCAGGGCCATCATCGTTGATCTCAATTTGTAAGTTATTTTTATCACTAGTTAATACTATTTCAATTTTACTTTTTGAAAATTTTATTGCATTTCCAATAAAATTTCTCAAGCCGTAAACTAATTCTGGGGATCTTTCTAGATAAAATTTATTATTATCATTTGTAGAATTTAAATAAATATTTTTAGAGGTAGTTTCCTTAAAGCTTTCTATTAATTCATCTAATAAATTTTCAAATTTTGTTTTACTTAAAAACTCATCTTCGATAATCTTTTTTTTTGAAATTTGTTTAAGTATTTCTCCACATCTTTTTGTTTGACTAATTAGCAAATCAATATCCTTAGAATATTCTTTATTATCTCCAATCTCTTTTTTTAATTCCTTAGACACAACACTTATTGTGGCTAATGGTGTTCCTAAGGAATGGGCAGCGGCTGCAGCTTGACCGCCTAAAGATTCTAGCTCATACTCTTTGGCAATTACTTGTTGTAGTTTATTTATAGCATCAGATCTTCTTTTACTTTCACCGGAAAATCTTATCCCAAAATAACATAAAAAAACCAATCCGATGACAATAGCAATTATATAGCCAGCTAAATATAATTCAGGAAACTGTACTATCCCATCATGAATTCCTGGCAGTGGATAGTGGAAAATATTTAGCAAAAATAAAGAGGTTAATGTTAATACGCCTAAAATTATTGTTGTTCCCATACTCAAAAAAGTTGATGAGACAATTGCGGGGATAATTATTAATATAGAAAATGGATTAGAAATACCTCCTGTTAAGTATAATAAAAGGGTCAATTGCGCTAAATCTAATATTAAAAACAAAGATGCATAAAAATCTTTTAGCTGTATTGCCTTAATTCTAAACTGTAAAAATACATTTGATGCTAGCCCAAAAAAAATTATTAAATGGGCGTATAAAATTGAGAACTCTAAATTAAGATAAAAATAGACGATATTTATTGTTGATAATTGGCAAATTATTGCAATCCATCTTAAGTTTACCAGCGTATTTTTATCTAAGCTTAAATTTTCTTTTAACCTAAACAGAGTTGAGAACTTCATAAGCTAAATGTCTAAATTAGTAACATCTAAAGCTTTACTTGTAATAAAATCTTTTCTAGGTGCGACTTCATCGCCCATAAGTATTTTAATAATTTTTTGATCTTCTTTGGATTTATCTTTTGTTCCATTTGTGTATTGGACTTTTAAAAGTGTCCTATTGTCTGGGTTTAAAGTTGTATGCCAAAGCTCTTCGGGATTCATTTCTCCTAATCCCTTAAATCTTTGGATGGAAAAGTTTTGTTTATTTTTTTCTATAAAACTTTGTAATTCTTTTTTACTTTTCTTGTTTTTTTTTAAGTTTATGTCGCTATTATCAATAATATAATTTTCTAAAGACTTTTCATCTTTAATGTAAGCACTCTTGTTTCCTTTAGTCACTTTAAATAAAGGTGGTTGAGCCAAATATAAATGTCCATTTTCAATTAATTTGTTAAAAGGGTAATTATTAAAAAAAGTTAATAACAAAGTTCTAATATGTGAGCCATCCACATCGGCATCTGTCATAATTATTATCTTATCATATCTCAAATTTTCTAAATTGAAATCTTTAGAGCCTGTTCCTAGTGCATTAATTAAAGTTACAATTTCATTTGAGGACATCATTTTCGATAGTGCTTTTGTAGTATGATCATTATTCCCATTAACTTTTGAACTACTGTTTACAAAAGTATTTAAAATTTTCCCTCTTAATGGCAACACTGCTTGAAACTCTCTATTTCTTCCTTGCTTAGCAGATCCTCCCGCCGAGTCTCCCTCAACTATATATAACTCAGTGCCATCTTTTTTTGAAATTTGGCAGTCTGCTAATTTTCCAGGCAGACCAGAAAGTTCAAATGCACCTTTTCTTCTAACATTATCTCTTGCCTTTCTTGCTACATCTCTAGCTATTGCTGCTTGTGTAATTTTTTCTAAAACTGCTTTAGTAACACCTGGATTTTGATCAAACCAAGTCGAGATTTTACTGCTAACAATACTTTCAACTATCAACCTAATTTCTGAAGAAACCAATTTATCTTTTGTTTGAGATGAAAATTTAGGATCTGGCATTTTTACTGATAGCACGGTAGTCAAACCTTCTTTTATGTCCTCTCCAGAAAGCGTAAGTTTATTTTTTTTGTTTTTATCGGATGAATATTTATTTATTACTCTGGTCAAGGCACTTCTAAAACCAAGAAGGTGTGTCCCACCATCTTTTTGGTGAATATTATTTGTAAAAGCTAATACTTCCTCTGAGTAACCAGCGTTCCATTCGAAGGAACATTCTATTGATACATTGTCTTTTTCTCCGCTTATAAATATCGGCTTTTTGAATACTTCTTTTTCATTTTTATTAATAAAAATTGGTTTTTTTTTATTAATATGTCTTACAAATTCTAAAACTCCTCCATCGTATTTGTTTATAAATTCTTTTGAAGTTTTTCCAGTATTATCTACTAAGATAATTTTTACACCCTTATTAAGAAAAGCGAGTTCTTGCATTCTTTTTTGTAAAATATTCGAACTAAACTTTATTGAAGAAAATATTTCTTTAGATGGAAGAAAAGTTATACTAGTTCCTTGTTTTTTGGTATTTCCAATTTTTCTTAATGGCTTGATAGATTTTCCATCTTTAAATTCAATTTTGTACTCTTTTTTATCTCTGTAAATTGATAGTTCCAAATTTTCTGATAAAGCATTAACTACTGAAACCCCAACACCGTGCAATCCGCCTGAAACTTTGTAGGAGTTATGATCAAATTTACCTCCTGCATGTAGCTGGGTCATGATTACCTCGGCTGCAGAAACTTTTTCTCCTTTATGTAAATCAATTGGTATACCCCTTCCATCATCTTCTACAGAAATTGTATTATTTTTATTTATCGATACCGTTATGTTTTTACAATATCCGGCCAGTGCTTCGTCTATTGAATTGTCAACTACTTCGAACACCATGTGGTGCAAACCTGTTCCATCGTCTGTATCTCCGATGTACATTCCAGGTCTTTTTCTCACAGCGTCTAACCCTTTTAAGACTTTAATTGAATCAGCTCCGTAGGAATTCTTTTTTGTGTTGAGTTTGGTAGACATGAATTTGTTATAAAGGTAATTATTTATATCATTTTTTTATATAGATTGAAAATCATCCAAATATAAATGCCTTTAAAACTCTGTATTACCAAGGCTTCTAGTCTAAAATATTTAAAAAATATTAAAATTCAATTATTTTATAATTTCATAGGCATTATTACGAAATAACTATTTTTATCTGCACTATCTTGAACTAAAACTGGTGAGCCAGCATCCTTAAGTGATAATCTAATGTTTTTATCTTCAATGACTGAAGCAATATCAATTAAATATTTTGAGTTAAAACTTATTGACAAATCATCCGCGTTAAAACTTGCCTTTATAACTTCATTTCCCTCACCGGCGTTAGTACTATTTACGGAAAGCCTAATATTGTCCTGTTTAATTTCAAGTTTTACACCCTCTTTTCTATCTAATGAGACAGTAGTTACTCTCTCAATAGACTCGATAAATTCTTTACAATCTACCACAACAGTTTTCTTATTCTGTGAAGGAACTACCTGTTTATAGTCAGGGAATTTTCCATCGATGACTTTTGACACTAGTTTAGTTTTTCCTATTTTAAATTGAATCTTATTTTCACTTGTTTGCATTATAATTTTATCATTTTTTTCAGATAATAAAGAACATAATTGAAATACGGATTTTCTTGGCAATATTATAGATGAAAAACTTTGAGGATCATCTATCATGATGCTGCTTGACGATAATCTGTGACTGTCAGTAGCTACCCCAGTGAGATAATTTTGATCTTTATTAGACATTATATGAAAATAAATTCCATTTAAATAATGTCTTGTGTCATCATTCGAAATAGAAATTTTTACTTTGTTTAATAATGATAGAAATTCCTTGCTATTTAATTTAATTTCATTGTTTTCAAAATGATCATCAAAAGAAGGAAAGTTTTCTGTTGGTAGACAAAGTAAATTAAAATCAGAACTATCGGTTTTTAAATTAATTTTATTATCACTTTTTAGATCAAAAATAATTTCAGAGTCTGATGAAATTTTTCTTAATATGTCATATAACACTGCAGCTGATGTTGTTGTTTTTCCTTCATTCTTAATCTTAATCTCATCGATTTCGTCGTAAAAAATCATATCTAAATCAGTGGCGACAATTATAAGCTTCCCAGCTTTTGCTTCGATTAAAACATTTGAAAGAATTGGAAGTGTGTTTTTTTTTTCTACGACTCCTTGAACAAAATTTAATGATTTCAACAAGTGGTCTCTTTTTATTGAAAATTGCATTTTTTATTCTTCAAATATCAAGCTCTTTATTTGGCTAATATTTTTTTTCATCTCCTCATCATTTTCAGATAACCTAGTAATTGTTTTAACAGCGTGAATAACAGTAGTATGGTCTCTATTAGCAAATCTACGTCCAATTTCTGGGAGCTATCTTGTAGTTAATTTTTTTGCTAAAAACATAGCAATTTGTCTTGGTCTTGCTAAAGGTCTAGATCGTCTTTGTGACAACATTTCACTTAACGGTATATCAAAAAAATTACATACAACATTTTGTATTTTATCTACAGTAACAATCTTAACTTGGCTAAAAACATCTTTTAATATTTGTTTGCAATCAGCGGTATTTAAAACTCTTTTATGAACTCTACTAAATGCTATAACTCTATTAAGAACTCCAAGTAACTCACGAATATTTGTTTTGCTCTCGTTTGCTATAAAGTTTATTACATCTTCTGAAATATTAATATTCTCTTTAAATTCTCTAGATGTATCTGCAATTTTTTGTTTTATAATATCTTTTTTTAACTCTTGATCAGGCTGGTCAATATCAACGATTAACCCTCCTGATAATCTTGATTTAATCCGTTCTTGAACTCTGTCTAACTTAAGTGGTGGCCTATCAGCAGAAATTATTATTTGTGAACCTTTATCCATTAGACTATTAAATGTATGAAAAAATTCTTCCTGTAAGCTTTCTTTCCCTCTTATGAATTGAATGTCGTCTAGGATGAAAACAGAGGATTTTCTAAAAAAATCTTTAAAATTTACCATGTCATTTTTTTTTATAGATTTTATAAAATGATACATAAATCGTTCAGCTGATATAAACATAACATTATTTTCACTTTGTAAAGCAAGACCAACTGCATTAAGTAAATGAGTCTTGCCTAACCCTACACCTCCGCAAATATAAAGGGGATTATATCTTGAAATATGCTCACAGACCTTTTTAGAATAAGATAAAGCAATGTCGTTACTTTTGCCTTGAATAAAGTTATCAAAACTTAAATTTGGATTAAGTCTATTATAATTAAGTATCGAATCTTTGATTTCAGTTACTTTATTTAACTCATTAATTCTAACAAATTCCTGATTTTGTTTTGCTTCTTCTATTATCTTAAACTCAATTCTATTTAAACTTAATTTAAAACCTTTAACTTGCTCTAAAATTTTATCAAGATATCTTGAGACAATCCAATCTCTAAAAAATCTTGTTGGAACACCCAAGATTAAATAATCATTGTATTCCTTTATTAAAGATATTTTTTGAAGCCAACTATTATAAATTTCATTACCAAAAGTTTTTTTAAATGATAGCTGTATATCCTCCCATACTAAAGTTTTTTCTTCTTCTGAAATATAAGAATTACTTTTTTTTATATTATTCTTTTCCATGTAGTATTTTCTTAAAGAGAATCCTTTAAACTCCTTTTAAAAATTTTTTGCAACTATGTAGAGGTTGTAATCAAAAAAAAAAGTATTATTTGGTTGTAAGATTATCGCTAAAGGAGAAAATTTTTG
>MDTA01048451.1_pt1 | contig 11899 bp, 12 predicted proteins | sample 811151 | NCBI WGS metagenome assembly MDTA01 (sample SAMN05326648, study PRJNA326480) | marine metagenome | isolation source: seawater | place: Indian Ocean: South | collected 2010 | reverse complement strand
GATGAAACCTGCAAAAAACCTTTGGAATAAGCTATTTTTTTAAATTTTTCAAAATCTTCAGGTAGTATAAATTTTTTTATAGGAAAATGTTTTTCTGTTGGTTGTAAATATTGTCCCAAAGTTAAAAAATCTACGCCTGCACACCTTAAATCGTCCATCACCTGAAAAAGTTCCTCCTCTTTTTCTCCAAGTCCTAGCATCAGTCCAGATTTCGTAAATAATTTATTATTATAATCCTTCACTTCTTTTAATAAATTAATAGATTGAAAATATCGTGAACCTGGTCGTACTTTTGTATAGTTTGAAGGTACAGTTTCAATATTATGGTTAAAAACATCTGGTTCAGCATCAACAACTTTTTTATACACATCGCCTTTCCTTAAAAAATCTGGCGTTAATATTTCTATAGTAGTTTTGGGGTTGTTTCTTCTTATTTCATTAATTGTTTTAACAAAATGATATGCTCCACCATCGGGTAAATCGTCTCTATCAACAGATGTAATGACTACATGGCTTAAGTTTAAATCTTTAGTAGCTTTGGCGACTCTTAATGGTTCATTTTGATCTAAAGGATTCGGTAAACCAGTTTTTACATTACAAAATGCACAGGCTCTAGTGCATGTATCACCCATAATCATAAATGTTGCGTGTTTTTTGCTCCAACATTCAGAAATATTTGGACAACCAGCTTCCTCGCACACTGTATGTAAATTATTATCTTTGACAATTCTTTTAGTATCGCTGTAAATTGAAGAATTGGTTAATCTAACTCTTATCCAACTTGGTTTTCTTTGTATTGGATTTGATGGTTTGTTTATTTTTTCTGGATGACGTGGTTTCATTTTATAATCAAAAGTTTTTCATTTTTTTTGCCTTTAGCAAACAATTCTCTATATATTTCATCTAAAAAATTAAGGTCAATATTTTTAGATAACGAGTTATTTTCATTAATAAGTCTAATATTTTCTACATTTAAAAGTTTTTCGATATTAGACAATTTGTCATATTCAATTTTTTTTTTTTGAAATGAGATATACCCTCTATTTCCATCAAAAAAATTAATAACAAAATAAAGTATAATAAAAGTGTTTGTTATCAAAAACTTATATTTCGCAAAAAAAGTTTTAAATTTTTTCATTTAATTTCTGACATTCCAGGTTTTTTTAAATTTTCTTCAATTCTTAACAATCTGTTATATTTTGCTACTCTTTCAGATCTTGCTAGTGATCCAGTTTTTATTTGATTTGATTTTGTTGCAATAGCAAGATCAGAAATAAATGTATCTTCTGTGTCTCCAGATCTATGAGAAATAATTGTGCTAAAACCCTTAATTTGAGCCAACTCAATTGTTTTCAGAGTTTCACTCACAGTGCCAATCTGGTTTAATTTAATTAAAATAGAATTTGCTGAGGCATTTTTTATACCTTTAGTCAATCTATCGTAATTGGTTACAAAAAGATCATCACCTACTATTTGTATCTTATCTCCAATAAGACTTGTAAGATTTGTCCATGACGCCCAGTCGTCCTCAAAAATTGGGTCCTCTAAAGACTTGATTGGATATTTTTTAACCAAACTTTCATAATATTGAAGAAGTTCTGATGAACTGAGTTTTTTATTATGAATCATAGAATATTCATTACCATCATAAAGCTCATTTGAGGCAACATCTAAACAAATATTTATATGCTTACCGGGTGTAAAGCCAGATTGTGTTATTGAGTCCAATATCAATTCTATTGCTTCCTCATCTGAATTTAGATTAGGTGCAAAACCACCCTCATCACCTACATTGGTGCTAAGATTTTTTTTTAACAAATTATTTTTTAAACTTTGAATTACTAAAAAACCATATTGCATACATTCTTGAAAAGAATCTGCACCATCCGGTCTTATCATAAATTCTTGAATATTTAATGAGTTATTTGCGTGAGCTCCACCATTAACAATATTCATCAAAGGGTACGGAAGTTTGAAATTTCCGTCAGTTGATAAATATTCAAAAATTTCTTTTTTACTACTTTTAGCTGCAACTTTGCAATTAGCTATGGAAACCGATAAAATAGAATTTGCACCTATTTTAGATTTATTACTAGTTCCATCTATCTCAATTAAAGTATTGTCAATGTGAGCTTGGTCATACGGACTCATACCTTTTAAAATTTTATTTATCTTAGTGTTTACATTTTCTACTGCATTAAAAACACTTTTATCTAAATATTCTTTATTTTGATCTCTCAGTTCATGAGCTTCATAACTTCCTGTTGATGCTCCAGACGGTACGATTGCCGAGGCTATTGATCCATCTGTTAAAAAAACATCTGTTTCAATAGTTGGAAAGCCTCTGCTATCAAATACTTGCCTAGATTTTAAATGTGATATTGTAGTCATTACAAACTTTCATTTTTAACTAAATTATCAAGTTTAATAATTTTAATTAAAAAACTTTCTAACTCAGAAAGTTTTAACATATTTGGTCCATCTGATGGTGCGTTATCGGGATCATCATGAACCTCTATAAATAGACCAGATATACCGATTGATACCGCGGCTTTAGATAAATCATATATAAACTCTCTTTGTCCTCCGCTCTGATTTCCTTTGCCACCAGGCTGCTGTACAGAGTGAGTAGCATCAAATATAACTGGATAGTTTTCCCTTTTCATAATTGAAATTGAGCGCATATCTGAAACTAAATTGTTATAACCAAATGATACACCTCGTTCAGTAAGTAAAATATTTTTATTTAAATCTTCAACTTTACTTATAATATTTGAAACATCCCACGGAGCAAGAAACTGGCCTTTTTTTATGTTAATCACTAAATTAGTTTTAGCAGCTGATTGCAAAAGATCTGTTTGTCTACACAAAAATGCAGGTATCTGTATAATATCAATTGAATTTTTTAATAGCTCACATTGTTCAGCTGAATGTACATCTGTTAGAATTGGTATTTTTAATTTTTTTCTAATTTCTTCAAATATTTTAATAGATTTTTCTAAACCTAACCCTCTTTTTGACAAATGGCTAGTTCTGTTAGCTTTATCGAAAGAGGTTTTATAAACAAAATTAATTTTTAATTTATCACATATTTTTTTTATATTTTCTGCAATATAAATTGCGTGCTCCCTATTTTCTAGCTGACATGGACCAGCAATTAAGACAAGAGGTAAGCTGTTTGAAATTGCAAAATTATTAATCTTAACCTGTTTAGTCATTTAATTTTATTTTTAGCTGCTTTTATAAAAGATGCAAACAATGGATGAGGATTTAAAGGTCTTGACTTAAATTCTGGATGAAATTGCACTCCAATAAACCATGGGTGTGCTTTTAATTCGATTGTCTCAGGTAATTTGTTATTATTTGACATTCCAGAAAATACCAATCCTTCATCTTCAAATTTTTTCATATAATTTATATTTACTTCATATCTGTGTCTATGACGCTCAAATATTTTATTTGAATTATATATTTTTTTTATCAAAGAATTATCTAATAACTGGCATTCATATTGACCTAGTCTCATAGTGCCTCCAATTTTTTTTAATTCACCTTTTTTTAAAATACCATCCTTATACCATTCTTCAATTAAGCCTATGATCGGAGTACATTTTTTATTAATTTCGGTTGACCCAGCATTTTTAATTTTTAAAACATTCCTTGCAAATTCTATTAGAGATAATTGCATACCAAAACAAATTCCAAAAAAAGGGATTTTGTTTATTCTAGCAAATTTAATTGATTGTATTTTACCTTCAGTCCCTCTTTTACCAAAACCACCAGGTATCAAAATACCATTAGTATGAGAAAGTTTATTTTTAATTTGTGAAAAAGTCAGTTTCTCTGAGTCAATTTTATTTAAATTAACTCTTGTATTATTTGCGATACCACCATGAACAAGTGCTTCATCTATAGATTTATATGCATCTTTTAGGTCAACATATTTTCCAATTACAGAAATATTTACCTCATTTTTTGATTTAAGTACGACGTTTTTAGTTTTATACCATGGTTTTAAGTTTGGCAGTTTTCTAGTTTTGACTTTAAAATATTTCAAAACTTGTTTATCTAATTTTTCTTTATAGAAGCTTATAGGCGCTTCATATATAGTTTTTACATCAACAGTTTCAATTACATTTTCAATAGCAACGTTACAAAATAATGATATTTTTTTTCTTTGATCCCTAGGTAAAGGTATTTCTGATCTGCAAATTATTATATCTGGCTGTATTCCTAAACTTCTAAGCTCTTTAACAGAGTGTTGCGTTGGTTTCGTTTTAATTTCATCGGATGACTTGATAAATGGAACTAAAGTTAAATGAATAAATAAACTGTTTTTTTTCCCTACATCATTTGAAAATTGTCTTATTGCTTCAAGGAAAGGAAGGCTTTCTATATCTCCGACTGTTCCTCCAATTTCACAAATAATAAAATCAAATCCTGAAGTTTTATTTTTTATAAATGCTTTTATTTCATTTGTTACATGGGGAATAACTTGAACAGTGTTTCCCAAATATTTTCCAGATCTTTCTTTGTCTAATATTGTTGAATAAATTTTTCCTGTAGTAATATTGTCTAGATTTGTTGAATTTATATCAGTAAATCTCTCATAATGACCAAGGTCTAGATCTGTTTCTGCACCATCATCTGTTACGAAAACTTCTCCATGTTGAAAAGGATTCATTGTACCTGGGTCTACATTTAGATATGGATCTAATTTTCTAATCTTAACCTTAAACCCCCTGCTCTTAAGCAAATAAGCTAAAGATGCAGACGATAAACCTTTGCCCAATGAAGAAACCACACCGCCAGTTACAAAAATATAACGCGCCATGGAATTTCTTTATATGTTAATCAGTTAAATTGTAAAACACTTAATTACTTAGATTTTGGAATTTTAGGTAAATTATCTTCTTTTTTTTCAATTTTATCTAAAACGGAGTTTGTTTTTGTTTCTTCTCTATGAAGAGCTGTGAGGGATATACTGGTAACTATAAACAAAAACGCGATTATAGATGTAAACTTTGTCAAAAAGCTTCCAGCACTTCTTGATGACATAAGAGAATCACTTCCCGACCCTATGCCCAATGCTCCTCCTTCTGATTTTTGCAATAAGACTGATCCAATTAATAAAATCGCAAGTATAACATGAATTGTTAAAATTATATTTTCCACGCTGACTAATTATAATACTTTTTAATAATATCAATGAAATTTTTATATTTTAAAGAAGCTCCACCTATCAAAAAACCGTCACATAAATCAATATTTTTTAGTTCATTAATATTTTTAGCAGAGACAGAACCTCCATATATTACTGTAGCTTTTGTTTTAAATTCATTTTTTAAATATTTTTTTATTTTTCGAAAAAAATTATTTAAATAAGAGTTTTCTGGAATAATACCTGTTCCGATAGACCAGATGGGTTCGTAGGCAAATATAATATTTTTTAAATATTTTTTATTTTTTTTTAAACTTAATTGTAATTGTTTTTTTACTTTGAAAAATGACTTATTGTTTTTATAATCTTTTAAATTTTCACCTACACATAATATTACTTTTAAATTATTTTTAGCGGCCATACTAATTTTTTGACTTATTTGTTGCTCAGTATCTCCGTTAAATCTTTTCTCTGAATGACCGATAATCGTAAATTTGCAATTTAGGTCCTTTAACATTTTAGAGCTAATTTGACCTGTGTAAGGACCTAAATCAAAAGCTTCATTTGAAGCATCTTGTGCTCCGATTTTTACTTTTTTTAAATTATAATTAATTAATGCTAAGCCTAAAATGGTATACGGAATACAAAAGACACAGTTTAAGGCAGTTAATTTTTTATTATTTTTTTTTATAAAATTATCTATTTTTGAAATTTGATTAAGATCTCCCTTTAATCCGTTCATTTTCCAATTAGCAATAAAGTATTTTTTTGAATGCATTTTTTTTTTATTAAGGTAAATAACTTTCTTCTACCAAAAAAAAATGAAAAGCTTAACAAAAAAAATATTTATAACAATTATAACGGGTATTATAATCATAGTTTTAGGCGCCTGGGGTATGGGAGACTTATTTTCCACAGGTAATAAGAACGTTATAGCAGAGGTTGGTGACAAAAAAGTTTACATCAAAGATTATTTAAACTACGCAAGATTATATCTTAGAAAAAAAAACTATAACCAGCTTTTAAAACAAGATCATGACATTATTTTAAATAATTTAATATCAGAAAAGATCTACGAAAAGTTTGCTGAAGATTTAAAAATAAAAATTAACGATAAATCTTTAGCTTTTTTTATTAAGAATGATAAAAATTTTAAAGATGAAAATGGAAAATTTTCTAGAGTAGAATATGAAAAATATTTACTTTTAAACAACCTTAATCCGAAAACTGTGGAGAATTTTTACAAAAGAGAATTAATAAAAAAAATTTCAATTGAGGTCTTTATTAATGGTATTAATGATACAAAATATCACAAATCAAAATTAAAAAATGATTTTTTAAAACAAGTAGAGATAAAATATTATAATTTAAATATTTTAAATAAAGTTAGCGAAAAAGAAATAAATGAATATTATAATAAAAATCAAGACAGGTTTTCTTTGGGAGAAATGAGAAGTGGTAGATATGCAAATCTCAATTACCTTAACCTTGGTTTTAAAGAAGAGAATGATGTTTACTATCAGACGATAAATAACATTGAAAATGACTTGATAAATAACGTAAGTTTTAACGACATAATTAAAAAATATAGACTAAAAACAAAATCAATTGAAAAAATAAATAAGAACGGAATTAATCAAAGTAGGATAAAATCTAGTCAGGATTATTTTTCCAAAGCTATTTTTAAATTAAATAAAAACTTTAATACTGAAATGCTAAATGTTAATAATTCAAAATATTTAATCAAGTTAGATATTGTTGAAAAAGAACAAAATTTAAAATTAAATGACCAAATAAAAAAAGAAATTATAAAGATAATTAATTTACAAAAAAATCAACAATTATCAGAAAAAATTAAGAAATCCCAAAATTCAAAATCTTTTTTTAACTATGCAAAAAATAACAATATTATAATTAAAGAAATCTTTTTTACTAATATTCTAGATAATAAAAAAATATTTAACAAAAAAAATATGGAGAAAATTTTCTCGACAAATATAAATAATAATTTGACTTTTTTACAAGATGGAAAAGTTTACATCGTTAGAATTGAAAAAATTTCTAAAAATAAAAATAAAATTAACAATCTTGATAAAGCAGTGAGTGATCAAGTTAAACAAGATTTTAAAGCTTTAGTATTAAGGGATTTGGATAAATATTTATTAAAAAAATATCCTGTAAAACTAAATAATAAGGTATTTGATCAAGTCAAAAGAAGTATTTAATGAAATATCAATCAAAAAACGATTTTGAAAAATTTAAAAAAAAAAATAATTTTTCTCTTTGCTATATAATTGAAACAAAAGCTAATCTTGAAAAAATTGAACTTCTTATAGAAAATGTTTTACGCAAAAGTAATTCATTTATTTTTGAGTCTGTTGAAAAAGCAAAAACAAGAGGAAGATATACTATATTTGGTTTTGATCCGGATCTTATTTTAGAAATAAAAAATAAAAAAATATTTATCAATAAAAGAAAAATTATAAATAAGTTATCGCCAAAGGTATTTTTAGAAAATTTTATTAAAAAATTTAATTTTCGTGTTCCTTCAAGTTTGCCTCCTATGTCTGTACTGCTATCTGGATATCTGGGCTACGATATAATCAGGTATTTTGAAAAAATACCTGATAATAACATTGATGACCTGAATATACCTGACGTAAAACTTTTAAGACCTACATTCACTTATATTCATGATAATCAAACCAATAAGCTATTTTATATAAAGCTAAAATTTGATAAAAAAAATAGTTATCAAGAAGAAATTAGTGATTTACAAAGACAAATTTTTTTTGATTCTATGCCCTCTTTAGGAAAAAAAATTAAAAAAAATAATCTCAATGATCAGAAAATAAAATCGAATTTTACAAAAAAAAAAATTTATCAATTCAGTAAAAAAAGCAAAAAAATATATATCGATAGGTGATGTGTTTCAGGTTGTTTTAAGTCAAAGATTTGAAAAAAAATTAAATACTGAACCGCTTGAAATTTATAAAAAAATTAGAAAAACAAACCCGTCTCCCTTTTTATATTATTTTAACTTTGACGAATTTCAAATAATTGGAAGTAGTCCTGAAATTTTGGTAAGAGTAAGAAAGGATATAATCACAATAAGACAAATAGCTGGTACACGGAAAAGAGGGAAAAATAAAATAGAAGATAATAATTTAGCAAAAGAGCTTTTAAATGATCCAAAAGAATTATCTGAACACCTTATGCTTTTGGATCTAGGAAGAAATGATGTTGGAAGATCTTCTATTGAAGGGACTGTTAAAGTAAATGAAAAATTTAAAATTGAAAAATATTCTCACGTAATGCACATTGTTTCAAACGTTTACGGTAAATTTAAAAAAAATACTTCTTTGATAAGTGGCTTATTGAGTGGCTTCCCTGCAGGTACAGTATCTGGAGCACCAAAAATAAGGGCTATGGAAATAATAGACGAATTAGAAAATAGAAAAAGGAAACTATATGCAGGTGGTGTTGGTTATTTTTCTGGCAATGGTGACATGGATACATGTATAGCTTTACGGACAGGTTTAGTAAAAAATAAAAAAATTTATGTTCAGGCAGGAGCAGGAATTGTTGCTGATAGCGTTCCTGAAAAAGAATATCAAGAAACAAAAAATAAGGCTAAAGCCCTTTTAGAGGCATCAAAATGAAAATTGCATTAATTGATAATTACGACAGTTTTACTTTTAATATTTTTCACTATTTAAAAAATAGAAAATGTAACGTTGAAATATTTAGAAACGACAAATTTAAAATAAAACAAATTAAAAATTTTGATAAAATTGTCATTTCACCAGGTCCAGGAAATCCAAGCAATGCAGGTAAGTGTTTAAAATTAATTGACTTTTTTTATGATAAAAAACCAATATTAGGAATTTGCCTTGGTCATCAGGCCTTAGGACAAGCTTTTGGAAGTAAAATTATAAAGGCAAAAAAGTTAATGCATGGAAAAATAAGTAAAATTAAAATTTGTAAAAAAAGTTATATTTTTAAGAATATTCCCAAAGTTATTCAAGCAACTAGATATCATAGCTTAATTATTGATAAAAAAACTCTAGATAAATCATTTGAAATAATAGCTCAAACTGAAGATAATATAATTATGGCGATACAACATAAAAAATATAAATTATTTGGAATTCAATTTCATCCTGAGAGTTATAGAACAAAATATGGACAAAAAATTTTCAACAATTTTATTACCTTATGAAAATAGAAAATATTATAAAAAAAACTTTAGATAAAGTTTCTTTGACTGTTGATGAAACTGAAACTCTCTTTCGAGAAATCATGGAAGGAAATTTATTAGATGAAGTATTAAAAAAAGTTTTGATTAACTTGTCAAATAAAGGAGAGAGTATTGAAGAAATCACTGGGGGCGCTAAAGTTTTAAAAGAAAAGGCAACAAAAGTGTCTGTTGTTGGAGATTTGATTGATACATGTGGAACTGGAGGTGACGAAAAAAATACAATTAATATTTCTACTGCATCTGCCTTAGTTATCGCAAGCATGGGTCATAAAGTTGCAAAACATGGTAATAGAAGTATTTCATCAAAATCTGGATCAGCTGATGTGTTAGAATCTTTAAATATTGACATAAATTTAAACTCTAGAGAAGTTGAGGATTCATTAAATAATAAAAATTTTGCTTTTATGTTTGCTCCAAATTTTCACACTGCAATGAAAAATGTAGCAAATGTAAGAAAGCAACTAAAAAAAAGGACTATATTTAATTTACTTGGTCCACTATGTAATCCTGCAAATGTGACTAGACAATGCATTGGGGTATTTTCGATGGATGTTCTTGAAAAATATATACAAGTTTTAAAAAACCTTAATACAGTCAAAGCGTGGGTCTTCCATAGCTATGATGGTTTAGATGAAATATCAATTTTTGATAAAACAAAAGTCTATGAGCTCAAAAATAAAAATATTACTTCATTCGAGATTGATCCATTGGAAATAATTAAAAAAAAGTATGATTTTGAAGAAATTATTGGTGGTGATGCAAAATACAATGCAAAGAAAATTTTAGAAGTATTTAATGGGAAAGATGGAGCTTTACTTGATATAATTTCTTTAAATGTTGCTGGAGGTTTAATTGTTTTAGATCAATTTGATAGAATTAAAGATTCTTATGAATTTACGAAAAAGCATATTCTTTCTGGTGAAGTTCAAAATTATTATAACACTTTAAAAAAATGAGTATTTTAGAAAAAATCATAGTAGATAAAAAAAAAGAAGTTGAAAATGATAAGAAGCAATTTCCAATTCACGAACTTAAGAATAAAGTATCTCAAAAAAATAATATATTTTCTAAATGTCTTAAAGAATATGAAAAAAAAAATACCCCAGCTATTATAGCTGAAATTAAAAAAGCTAGTCCATCAAAAGGTATATTAGTAGATAAATTCAATCATTTAAATATAGCTGAAGAATATGTAAAAAATAATGCAGCTTGTTTATCTGTTCTTACTGAAAAGAAGTATTTTTTAGGTAGCAAACAGTATGTAAAAGATATAAAAAAAAAATTTAATATACCAATTCTAAATAAAGATTTTTTTATTGATCCTTACCAAGTTTTTGAAGCAAACAAAAATGGTGCAGATTGCATACTTATAATAATTAATTCAACAAGCAAAGATTTAGTTAAAGATTTAATAAGCGCTTCAAAAGATTTAGGCATGGATTTTATACTAGAGATACATAATGAAAAAGAAATGGAGGCTGCTTTAAATTATGATGTAGGAATCATTGGTATCAATAATAGAAATCTTGAAGACTTTACCGTGTCTTTAGATAACACTGTTAGAATATTTAAGGAGTTTGAAAGCTCACTTAAAAATAAATTATTAATTTCTGAAAGTGGTTTTAAAGATAAAAATGATCTTGCAAAAATTAAAAATGAAACAGGTATAAATAATTACTTAATTGGTGAATCACTTGTAAAATCCAATTCAATTAAAGAGTGTTTTGAAAAATTAATAAAATAAATAGTTGAATTTATTGATTTTTTTATATTTGCAATTATAAAAGAACTTTTATAGAACAAAAAAAGTTTAGGTTTTGTTCTATGTTAACTAAAAAACAAAAAAATTTATTAATATATATCAACGAGAAGTTGAAAAATGATGGTGTGTCTCCCTCTTATGACGAGATGAGAGAATCTTTGAATTTAAAATCCAAATCAGGAATTCATAGACTAATTTCAGCTTTAGAAGAACGTGGTTTTGTTAAAAGACTTGCACATAAAGCTAGAGCATTAGAAGTTGTAAAATTGCCTGAAAATGCCGGTGTAAAAGATTTATACAATAATTTTACACCAAGTATAATCTCTGGTGGACTTGATAAAGAAAATAAAAAAAAGAATAATAATAAATTTATTCCAGTTATAGGAAAAATTGCGGCTGGTTTACCAATTGAAGCAATAGAAAATGAGAATGAAAATATACCCTATCCTCCAAATCTGAACAACAAAAATGAAGAATTTTATGGACTTAAAGTTGAGGGAGACAGTATGATTAACGCTGGGATAAACGATGGTGATACTGTTATAATAAAAAAAACTAGCACAGCTGATAGTGGAAAAATTGTAGTTGCTCTAATCGACGATCACGAAGCAACTTTAAAAAGACTCAGAAAAAAAACCAATTCTATTGCACTAGAAAGTGCAAATCCTGCATATGAAACGAGAATTTTTAATCCCGAGCGAGTAAAAATTCAAGG
>MDTA01216074.1_pt1 | contig 11901 bp, 26 predicted proteins | sample 811151 | NCBI WGS metagenome assembly MDTA01 (sample SAMN05326648, study PRJNA326480) | marine metagenome | isolation source: seawater | place: Indian Ocean: South | collected 2010 | reverse complement strand
TTTGATCCTGATAAATATCTAAAAAGCTTAAATCCTACTAAATAGCTTTATATCGTCTTAGACAGTGTCTATTTCGTTTTAAGGCTGACGCTAAAAAAATTTCGAGCGCATGAACGACCCACAGTGGCACGCACTGGAAGAACCTAGTACTACTTACGTGTCTCTATAGCTTTTGACATAGCCTTATCAAAGTGTTGGTTAAACTTACGCTGTACAACCTTTCCAGCTATCTGTTCTATGTTGAAGATTGACTGATAATTAGGTTTTCTAGTTGATGCAATAAAGAATGGAAATAACTTTTCTTTAGATCTTTTATAAATGCCAGCAGGTTTACCAGGATTGTTAGCAGGTGTACCAATAAAGAAACCACCTCTAGGATTATTACTTATCCCACTTGATATTCGTTTAAGTGTTGATCTTGTTACGTTACCGTGTTTATCATATTTAATAAAAGATGTAGGATAAAAATAACTATTAGATGGTATTGTCCCGTCATTTGGTAGACCTGCAAAATATTTTTCAAATCCTTTAGGTATTCTTTGTCCACCTTTTACACCAAAGCGCAAATATCTAGCCCTATCCTTACCAGCTTGATCTTGTGCAAATGTATGAGCTACTAAATTATTTTTCTTGGATTTTTGTACTAAAAATGCTTTCTGTGTAAACTTTGTAGGTCTATCAAACGCCCCTAACGTTCCTTTATTAAGTGCTGTTCTTATATCAAATGCAGTATTATTTATAGCAACAGAGGATGCGAATGGTAATTGATTTCTATAGTTGTTTAAAAATCTATCAAAGCCTTTAAGATCTTGATCTATTGTTAATTGAATACCCATTAAAAAGGAATGTCTGCTGTTTCCATTGTAGGGGTTTGTTGTTGTCTTTTTTCTGGGTAAGTAAATTCATTAACAGATACTTGAAATGACTTTCTAGTTTCTCCTTCTTCATTAGTATATTCAGTGTATTTAGCATTACCAGATACACAGACTAAACAACCTTTTTTATAAGTATCTAATATGTTTTCATAACGTTTACCCCATACCTGACATTTTATAAAAGATGTTTCATCTCTAGGATGTGATACAGCTATTGTAAATTCTGCGAGATCATAAGCACCAGCTTTTTTATATTCAGCGTCTTTAGTTAAACGCCCTGCGATTGATACATTAAACATCTGTTTTATTAGAAAGATAAGTTGAAATCAGGCTATTAATACCTGATGAAAAATTTAAATTATTTTTTTACAATAAGCTAAAAATATTCTGTGATTTGATGCTGTAAGTTTTGATTGTACTAAAAAACGATTCTTCCATAAGGAAGCTGTTTTATCAATAGGTCTAGTTTCTAAAGGTTCATTAATCATGTGTTTGCATTAATCCATTCTTCTATAAATGTAACGTGTTTTGGCATTGATATATTTTGTGAAAGCTGTGTTGACCTATCGAAGTCAAATTCAATATAAAGGGCATCGGCTAAAGTGTTGTAAAGCTGTTTATCTTTTATTAATAATTTACCAATTAGTTTAAGATAGTAATCTTTTGTTTCTTTATCTAATATTTGTGGCATGCCTACTGCTTTATTCTTTGTTATAGAAGTAACTTTATTTTGTTGTACATCAGGATTAAATATCTGTCCGTCATGATCTGGAATACCTGCTGTAAGGTTTAATAAACCTAGCAATAAATAGCGTTTAAAATATGTTAATGCTTGCCCTGTACTATAAAGCTCATTTTTTGCAATACCTTTAGGCAAAAGTATTTTAGACGGTGGTAAGGATTCTCCAGATATATGATGAAGCTGTACAGATAGAATATTATTGTCAGATTCAACATTTGTTGTATTAGTTACTATTAAACCATTTTTAGCTAATACAGGATTAACAACTGCCAAAACACCAGAAAGATCAGCAAACTTGCCATATTGTGCATCTGCTTTTTCTTCAATAGTTCCGACTTCTTGTATAAATTTGCAAAGTGAAGTTATTATTTCTTTGTTCAATTTTAGAAAATATATATTTATAAGTATATCTAAAGTATACCTTTTTGACAATCATGGTTACTAATGATATTTCTAAGTCTTTGGTTATCAGCTATAACTTCTGCCAATAGTTCAAAAGGGTCGTTTACTCCTAACAACTCATCCCTAAGTTGCTGTAAATACTTTTTCTTGTCAGCTAATCCGTTATACATAGATTAATGACTTATAAACATATACTAACATATATTTAGCATAATGTTAAGATTTAATTCAATATATATAGCGTATTGTGGCAAATTAAGTCAACAAATGTACATTACAAGAACACTTTACGTCATAATCTGATCACTAATGTCCACTTTCAGGCCATCTTTAAACAGGGAAATATTCAATGAGATCATGGAATTTAAGCCAAGAACCATTAACAGCACATCATTTCTAAATATTGTTTTAGAAATGGGACTAGACGCATTAAAGGAAAATGTACAAGATAAGAATTTTATGATTAACTATATATATAAAAATGAGAATAATACAGAGTTAGAAGTTAAACAAAACTTAGATAGTTTAGAACTAAAAGAACAAAAAGAAAAAATTAATAAAAAAGAAAAACAAGAAAAGGCCATACCAGATAATTTATTACATTTACAAAATCTTATTTATAATTTCTGGCAAGTAAAAAAAGGTAGTAAATCAGACAATGCATGGAAAATGCAAATCTCGGAGATAAATAAATTTATCAAAAAGTATGGTGAAAGTATTGTTGTAGAACAACTAGAAATGGGTATATTAGATGGCACATGGAAAGGTTTAAAAATGGCTAATTATGAAGAACAGCTAAAAAGAAAAAATAAATATAATAATAAACCTGACGATATAAAACACCCTGCACAACAGGTGACAACTTTTGATGATTTTGGAGTAATAAATAACTAATGGAAAAGCTTATAAAAACTAACAGTATGAAAAAATTACTTAATAAAATAATTGAAAAAAAAATTAGTCAAATTAGAAGATTTGGATAAACCTCCCGAAGGTTGGTTTTTAGCAATGGGTTATGAAAAATGTATTATTACTGGTAAATGGATATATATAAATAGAACTAAAGCTAATGCAAGATCTATGATACCTAGAAATAAATTGCCTAAATATAAAAATCCCATAACTGGTAAAATAACTTTTGTTCCTACAAATGACTAGAAATATAAAAGATATTTTAAGTAAAGATCAGTTTGTAAAATTTTATCCTGATGAGCATAGATATTATGATCTAAAAAATAATAGATATGTTGCAAGGTCTGTAAGTGAAGTTGTAAAACCTAATGCTTTTGTCAATAAGAATATGGAAAAAGCTGCAGAAAGAGGCACAAATATTCATGAAGCTATACAGATATGGAGCGAAACAAAAGATACTAACCTTGTATTTTCTTATGCAAAAGAATATACAAAATGGTTAAAAAATTTATTCAATTATCGTATGTGGAATACATGGAATATTGTTGCAAGTGAGCTAAGAATGATAGATAGGGTTAATGATATAGCAGGAACATTAGATGCTGTTTTACAACATAAAGATACTGGTTTACTTTGTTTAGCAGATTTTAAAACACAGGATAAATTTAAAAAGAAAAATCATAGATTGCAAATAGGTGGTTATGTTTCGTTGTTAGACCAAAATTTTAATAATATTGATTTATTTACTTGCAGGGTTATATATATTACACCTTATGAAATAAAAACAGAAGAATATAGCCCAAAAGAATGTATGTATGATTATGAAATATGTAGAACTGAGTTTTTAAAAACAATTACGAAATGACATTACAACCAGAACAGTTATTAACAGAATTAAAACATTGGCAATCTAAAAAGAAAGAATGTCAAGAACAAATAGATGCGAGAAAAGTTATATTAGAAAATTTTTATAATGATGGATTTATTAATAATAAAATAGAAGTAAATGATATAACTGCCATAAGAAAAAGAAACCCTCAAAAGTGGATATATAGTAGTGATTTAATAAAATATAAAAAAGAAATTAATGAAACTATTGAAGAGAAAGAACAGTTTGTGAGAGAAGAAGGAATAGCAAAAAAACAGGATACAAGTTATTCATGGAGTATAAGATGAACAAAATGGAAAAGATAGAAACTGCATTAAAAAGAATTAAAGAACTTTTTGATTTAGTAATTTATTGGTCAAAACCTACAAAAGAAGAAGATTTATTAAATAAAGAGTTTAAAAAAAGAAAAAAAGTTTTATTGAAAGATTTATATATACAACTAGCAGCGTTAGATGACAGATATATGTTTACTCATAAATCAGAATTTAAAACTAAGGAATATACTGTTGAATTTGAAAAAATAAGAAAACAAATTAACGATTTAGAAAAATGACAAATAAAGCAAAAGAAAAAGGCGATAGGGCAGAAAGGGAGGCAGCCGCACTATTAACAAAATTTACAGGGTATGAGGTTGAAAGACGTTTCGGGGCAGGGGCAGAACTGGATAAAGGAGATCTTGTTGGTATTCCTGATACTGTTTTACAGGTTGCAAATCGGAAAGATACTAATGCGGCTGTACTACAAAAGCCTAGAGAAGCTGAACAGCAGAGAATAAACGCAAAGGTAAAATATGCAGCTACATTAGTTAGATATAAAAAAATGCCAGGATGTGCAGAAGGTGATAACTGGCGTGTTGTATTAACACTTCAACAGTTTGCAAGATTAATAAGATGAATAATATAAAAATATATAATAAAAATTCTTATGAAATAGTTAATAACTTAGATATAGCAGATTTATTAGTATTAGATCCACCATTCCAGGATTGGGAGAAAATCAATTTTAAAATACCACAAAATGTAATAGCTTTTTGTAATCACAGGTCAAGGCATAAAGTAGAAAAATTATTAGGTACACCTAAAACAGAGTTAATATGGCATTTTTCTGATGGTAGGTGGGTTAGTAATGATTTACCTAGAATTACACATGATTATATTTATATTTATGGACAACCTAAATCTGCAAGTGTTGGTGAATATCAAGATACAAAATTTGTTAAAAAAGGTAATGGTTGTATTGGTACTGATAAATTAGGAAAAAGAATATATAAGCCTAAAGAAAGAAAACAATTAAATAGTGTGCTTATTTATCCTAGAAATATGCAAAGTAAATTAGGTGCATGGACTAAGCCATTTAAACTTATAAGGAATTTAATAGAATGGTTTGAACCTGCAAGTGTATTAGACCCTTTTATGGGTTCTGGTGTTGTATTAGAGGTATGTAAAGATTTAGGTATAGATGCAACTGGTATAGAAATCAATAAAGAATATTTTAATTATGTAAAAGAAAAACTCAATACAAACAAATTACAAAAAGAAATATTTAAACCAACCTATCAATTAGATTTAATTACTTGACAGGGGTATACCCTTAATATATATTAAGAATGTACTAAACGGCCAAGAGGTTTTCTATATGACTAAAGCAACTAAAGCTGAGCTTAATATGTACCTTAACTGGAAAGCACAATTAGAGCTTGAACTAAAAGTACGTGTTAAGGCTAATAATCGCAAGCTAATTGATCAGACTAGAGAAACACTTGCACGTTTAGAAGAAAACTATGCAGATCTAGATCTTGGTCAATTTTTCAACAAGACATCATTCTTTTATCATAATAATGGCAAGACTTATCAGTTTCCTTGTAGGTTTACGTCAGATACTGAAGGTGATAGAAAATGTAGAATTAAGTATCAAGGCTTATTTATATTTCATTATGAAATGTTTAAGCATATAGCAGAAAGCGAGGATGAAGAGTGGTTAGAGGCAATGGCTAGATGCACATCAGCAAAAGAACCATACTTTACAGGTCAAGATGGTGATGGCTACAAAAATCCTATAGAGGCATCTAAAAATGTCTAATTTTCTAATGATGTTAGCAGCATCAGGGTTGTTTTATACAGCCCTTTCAACAAGTCTATATGACATGACAGTTACAGATTGTAATGCAGGTATAGAACTAGCCTGTAAGGAGGTAAACAAGTAATGGGTACTTTATTAAACTTGACTCATGCAGAACTAGAAGAGGTTTATTTATCTCTTACTAAGGGTCAATGGAAAGATTTAGAAGCTAATAAGTCAGCAACAGAAAAAGTACAAAAGTATTTAGTAGATGTTGCTATGACCTGTGAATTTAAAACTAAGGAGGTAAACAAATGAATAATACTGCTAGAATTACTGTTACACCATTATGTAAACTAGATTATGATGCTGTTAAACAACTTGCAAAGACAAATAATACTACTCTTTCACAAATAGTATCTGTTGCTTTACATGAATGGCTAAAACATAATTATAAAAAAGGTAAAGAATTTTGTAAGGAGGTAACAAAGTAATAAACAAATAGTTGGGAGGCCTGATAGTTAGTAAAGTCATAACGTTACTAACTTGAAAGTTATACAAAACCCTTGAAAAAGGAAAGACATTGAAACACATCTAAAATTTAAATATAATTATTATATGAAACGAAAAGACACACCTTCTTATAACAAACTAGCTTGTCTTCAAGAAATTAGAAGGAAAGGACTACTAAAATTATTGCTTGATGTTGAACTTCGGGGTATAGAACATAAAATATATATTACTGATGATTCAAGAGCAGACCTTACAGTAAATGACGGGGATTGGATCAATGATCATATAAGGACTGCTATCGTTAAGCATAACTATGAAATAAGTAAAATTCCAAAACTACAGGTGAAAGATTTCACCATTAAAGAAATTAAAGAATACGAAGAAACACTTGAATGAAAACACCAATAGGACAAAAGTTTGAACTTAATCAGGTTGTAAAAAGAAATGCAACAGTGGGGTATTCAGCTAGTAAATATGCACAATTTACTGGCAAAATTACAAAAGCTTTTACAAGAAAAAATAAACTAGGAGTTTCACAGTATTACTACAAGGTTTTCTGGGAGGATGGAAGATCATCTGAGCATGCCCAGCATAGCCTTAAATCTTTTCCATAAAGGTTTCTTCATACTTTTCATTTCTTTCTTTATTTCATACAGAGCAAGTAAAGCTTCAAGTTCTGCAAGCCGACCTAACATACCAGTTAAAAATAAATCTTGCCTCATTTGATGTCTTATTAAATTTGTGCAGTATTTTTGTAACTCTTCAGTATTTTTATTATTCATTATTTCTCTGCAACGCATCTCAACAGATAGTTCTAATTCTGGTGTAGGTTTTTCAAAATCTATATTGAATAGTTTGTCAGTGTCCATTTCCTTATGTCATCCTTTCCAAACATAACAATATTTGGTATATTTGCCATAACTAGCCTGTGGCTTTAACGCTACCTCCTCACACAAAAGCTAGTTATCTAACATGGAAGAACAAAAAAAGAAAAACCCTATACAAAAACTAAAAGAAAAGTTTGACGATAAAGAAGAACAATTTGAATTAATTTCTGTTGCTGTTAGGCTCTTAGTAGTTTTTTGGAGTGGTTTATTAGTTACAAGTAATTACTTGCCTAAAATACCAGGTCTTACAACAGGAGAAAAGCAAGATATAACTTTTCCCGCAAGTCTTCTTGCTTCAAGTCTTTCCAGTTTTGGTTTGGAGGGTGCTAAAAAACGTAAAGATAGCCAAGAACAGACAAGAGAATTTGCAAATAATGAAGGAATGGTACAGACTATAAGAGTTATTACACCTTTAAAAATCGAGGGTGCTGAAGTAATTGAACCTAAACTAAAAAAATGAAAAAACTTTTCTTTTTAAGCTTTTTACTATTTGCTCCTGTTGCAAATGCAAATTTAAATCACACTATTAGCTCAAGTGTAAAATTAACCGTAGGAGGCGCAGTTACTAGCATGGATAGAATGGGTACTTCTTACAGTGTAAGCGGTAATGGTATAGATACGACTTATGGGACTGGTGATTCTGCTGTAGCAAATGGTATTGGTTCTTTAACAGTAAGCTCAGCAGTTGGAAATATTCCAACTTTAACGGCCACTCAAGACACCCCTTCTAATAGCTTTTCTTTTAGCCAAAGCTTTACCCAAGGGGATGCGCTTTCTGGTTCTGCACCTACTGTAGGTGAGGTTCCAAATTATTCCTCAAATGTAATATCTACGGCTGGGGGCACTGCAGGGAATTTAGCAGGTACAATTACAACTGCTGGGGCTGTAGCAATAACAGCAGGAGGTCATAATACTGAAGCTGTAGGGCAAGTAACTACTACTTTAATTGTTGATTAATGAAAAAATATATATTTTTTTTATTTATCTTTTATAAACCAGTTTATGCAAATCAAGTAATACCAAACTTTCAAACAGGAGTTCTACAACAACATGTAGAAACACGGAGTACTGTGCTAGAAAATTTACAAATTTTTGAATTTAGAACAGGTTACCAATTTACAGTAGGTGGAACTAATGTTAAATCAAGTACTGGTAATGTAGCTCCTACAGGATGGAAAAAACAAAATGCAACAGTCGAAGGTGTAGGAACAACTTATATAATTCCATCTTTTTCTAATAAACCTACATATAGCATTGTAAATGAGGCAGATTCATTTAATTATTATGAAACACTAGAGGCACCTGGTCTTACAAATTACACAAACATAACTAGGGAAACTAATATTGAGATGATTTCTGACAGTACAAGTACCTTTAGTCAATGAAAAAATATTTTGTTTTACTTTTATTTTTCAATAATCCAATTTTTGCTAATACTATAAATACTACCAGCAATTCCACTGGGTCAGTTACCAATCAGGCTGTACAGGTCGTTCCCTCAAGGCAATTTCAATACACTATGCAGGGCATATCTTGTCAAGGAGCAACTTTAAATATAAGCCCTTTTGTCTCCTACACCTATGGCTTCGGCTCGCCTTATGAGCCAAACTATCAAAAGCCAGTTTATGACACCTCTGATAATTTTGGTTTACTTGATGATGATGGTAATAATATCGGTGATGGTGTACCTGATAATCCTGGTAATATTTTATATTATGAACAAGTAAGAACAGGTATGAGGCAAAGTAATACAAGTGCAAATGGTGGTATTACTGCGACTTTTTCAATACCGCTAGATAGGTCTGCTGTAAGAGAATGTAAAAAAGCAATGAAGAAACAAAATGAATTATATGAAGCAAGTCTTGCCTCTAAAAGGCTTAATTATGAAATGTCAAGAGCTAAAACTTGTCATGAGCTTTTTAAATTAGGTGTTAGTTTTGTAGGTGAAATGGCTCTTATATGTGAGGATATTAGATTTAATATAAAACCAATAACAGATCATACACATAATTTAAAATAAAAATAATTATTTATAAAAAGGTGGCAATTCTTTTTTTTCTCTATATTTATTTGTAATTATTTGTTTCTTTGTAAGTTGTTCGACTTTTTTATTTAGTAACTTAGATTTTATTTTTTTTATTATTTTTTTGATAAAGGCTTTACAATTTTTGTTAAAAACGGTGCAACTATAGTACCTGCTGTTACTGCAACAGTTGTTATTGCAAATGTATTTGAAACTAAATTTAATGACGGTAAATATTTTTCAATTATGGAATTATTTCTATATAAAATTACACATTCTTGAGTTTCTTTGATAAGTTTAAAACCAATAACAACTTCATTTCCTGAATTACTGAAATCACCTATTCTAGGATTATTTTTATTTGGGTCAGGGCAAGGTTTTTCTTCTATTAGTAAAATATTTGCAGTTTCAGTTTTAGTTTCACTTTTAGTCTCAGTTTTTGATTTATTTTTGTTTCGAGATTCTGTTAAATTATCAGTATTAGGGATTGCAGCTTTATTTGTTTTTTGTGTTTTTTTTGTGTTATATATCATAGGTTGAAAGCTAGGAATTAAACAATTTATTGTTAAATTGTTTTTTGGATCATCTTTCATTAATTGTTTATTTGTAAGTCCATCTCTTCTAATTTCAACGCATGGCATACTAATTGCTGGTATGTCTAAATCTCTTGTTATATGTCTAGTTTTTGGTATTGATTTTTGATTTGGAATAAAATTAATAGATGTTTTTGGTATAGATACATCAATTAATTTAATACTTTTTATTTTAGACACTAAAAATTTAATTTTTTAGGTGTTTCAAAAAGTGGAGGTGTTGTTGTACTAGGTACAGATGGGATAAGTGTGCCTACTTGATCCATAACTTTCTCCATCATCATTTTTTCAAAATTTCCGCTACGTATCCATTTATAGCCAGCGTAGCCAGCCCCAATAGTTGTTAAGGAAATTAGAAATGATAGGATGGAAAGTATAGAACTTAATTTAGAAATAAAATTCATGGTAAAAGAGGCAATAATAAAAGCAATTAGTCATACCTTAATTATAAGCATGCTAATAATTTTACCTACTATTTTGCCTCTATATTTATCACTGTCAATGATGACAAGAACAATGACTACTAAAACAGCTAAATAATATTAAAACAACCACTTAAGCCCAATTTTTGAACCGTAATTATTTACATTATTTGTAACTATTGAAAATTCACCGTAAATATTTACTTTTTCAGAAGCGTTTACAGAACCGCCAACTTTACCAGAAAAATTATTTTCTGAATCTGCTGCATCAGGTGAATTAACATTTAATCCGCCTTGTACATAATAATCAGCCGAACCAGTTGCATTTGCACCTTGATAACCTATGTGGAAATCAGTTGAAGACCCCTTCCAGTCTTTACCTTGCAACTGTCCATTATTTTCAACATTTACAAACCAATTACCCGCAAAGGCTGGAGTTGATAGTGCTGAAACAGCAGCTATAGTTAAAGCTTTTTTTAGCATAATTTTTAAAAATTAAAGTTTTATATTAAGTGACTATAAATTATTTACAACTAGCAGTGTATAACTAAAACATTTGTCCTTTAACTACTGGGTTCTGTAGGCCAAGTAATATTATCTGGGTCGGTTTGAGAAGGTACGTCTCTGAGTGCCTGACGAAATGCCTTCCATTCATCAGATAATGAAAGATCACTAGTAGCTCTCCAGTCTGTAGCAGCAAGTTTAGCGTTTCTTTCTGCTCTTACTCCTTCCCATTTCCTAGCAGTAATCTCCTCGGCAGTTGGTTGAGATGCCACAAGCGCAGCAATCTCTTCATCTGTCATTTTAATAGTTTCACCATTTAACATTTTGTACATGTTATGTCTCCATTTTGTAAAGTAAAATTTCAGTGCCAGATTGGAAATAATACTGGGTATCATTAAATTTTATCGTTATTCCTCGTATAGCTCCAGAGGTTGTATAAGTTTTAAAGCGATTAACGACACTTGGCTCACTTGTACTATAACTTAAAGTTTCAAAAAAACTATAGGAACTGTCATGGGTAGAAAATTCACCTAAAAAACCATGTTTTTGTGCTTGGTAATAACCTGATAAATTATAATTATTACCACTACTATTACTAACTTTTGTGGTATACGAACCAGATGTAGGTGCATCTCTATATTCTAAGCCGCTCGCAGATAATTTACTATTACTACTATTTAGATAGTTAATTCTTAAATTATTTGTAGAAACATTACTACATTTTACATTTTTACCTAATAACCAGTACATACTATCTGCATCTAAATTAGTAAAAGATATCTCACTAATAGTATTATCAACTGAAACACTAGACTTAGATATAAGTTTTAACCCAAAACCATTAGATGCTGTGAACATACTACTTGTGTCAAGTCGTGCAGTTGATATTGTCCCAGTTGTAAAATTAGAAGCATTTAAATTTGTTGTGTCTGGCTCAGTTTGCGTTGCATATTCTAACTGAGCGATAGCACTAGCACCAGTGCCAGATACACTTTTTACTTTTATAAAAGCATTTTGAACAATGTTATTATCAGGCAAAATCATAGTATATGACTGCGCTGAACTATGTGGCGGTGATTTT
>MDTA01026140.1_pt1 | contig 11901 bp, 13 predicted proteins | sample 811151 | NCBI WGS metagenome assembly MDTA01 (sample SAMN05326648, study PRJNA326480) | marine metagenome | isolation source: seawater | place: Indian Ocean: South | collected 2010 | reverse complement strand
TAAACAAAAAAGAAACTTTTTATTTTTAATTCTTCTAAAACAGGCAAAGCTATATCGATTTGACTTTTAATAGCATCATCAAATGTAAAACATACTTCATTAGACTTTAATTTACTTGTTTTAAATTTATCAAAAAATACTTTAGCATCTAAAATATTTTTTCTACCAATAAAATTTATAATCTTGTAAAAATCATCTTTAGAGATAGATCCCTGGCCTTTAGTATGTAATTTATCATCATGAAAATGATGAAACATTATGCCATGATTAAACTTATTATTTTCGTTAAAATACATATAATAGGTTTTTTTTACCTAATTTTTTTGCCAAAGAATGTAAAGTGGTGACCACTAATTAAATTATTAATACCATAACTCCAATCATAAAAACCTACTCCAATTGATTTAAAAATTTTAAATTTTCTCTTTAAATCTTTTTCACTTCTGCACATATTAATATAGTGGTGGTAAAGTTTTTGTTTTTGTCTTTTCTTATATTTTTTATCTCTAGACAAGTCTATATATGTAAGCCCATCGCTATTTATTCTTTTATTCGAATAATATTTAAAATAATTACTTTTAGTACTCATCATGGTAAAAAAAACATAACCACCTGGTTTGAGCATTTTATTCAGTGACTTTAATCTAATTTGTAAATCAGCATCATTTAAGTAGTACAAGGTTTGGATTGAAATAATTAAATCAAATTTCTTATTAAAAAAATTATCATTTTTGTCTGGCTTACTGTTTATTAACTTAAATTTTTTCTTATTTATATTTTTTTTACAGAATTTTATTGATTCTTCGGATATATCCACTCCGTAACCATCATATTTTTCTGATTTTATAAGATGTTTAATATTTGCACCTTCTCCACATCCAAAATCTAAAACTGTTAATTTTTTATTCTTTGGTATGTAATAATCTAGTAATTTTGATTTAAGTCTAAAAATAAAACCTTCAGGGTTTGGAGATCCATATTTTCTATTCCAAAATATTGTATTTGTTTTTAAATAATTTTTCATTTGTAAAGTATTTAGTTTAATTTATATATAAGATCAATTTAATTATATAGAGGAATATCCACCGTCCAAAACAATATTTTGACCAGTAATAATCCTTGGTGAGTCTATTGAAAGAAATGATATTACCTTAACAATATCATCTTCAGAACACATTTGTTTCATGGGAATTGATTTATAATATCTGTTTAAAAATTTCTTTGGTTGATTTCTTTTAATTCCAATTGGTGAAATCATATTTACACTTACTTTTGGTGCTAATTGAATAGATAGCCATTTAGTTAATTGCAACAATCCACCTTTTGAAGCAGAATATGCTGCAGGACTGTTCATTTTTAAACCTTTGTACATTTGAGGATTTGGAGATCTTATTGAGTATATAGATCCTATATTTATTATACGACCTCTAGATTTTTCTAAATTTGTTTTTAAAATTTTAACTAAATGAAAAATCGAATTTAAATTTACCTCAAATGCCTTATTCCAATTGTTTAAATCCTGTCTTTCAAAACTTGCAATCCAACCTTTATCATTTATAGAGCCAGTATATCCAGCATTATTTATAATTAGATCAATAGATTTGTATTTTTTTTTAATTTTTTTAAACTGTAATTCTCTATCTTTTTCATCAGTAAAATCACATTTATATGTATCTTGATTTTTATTTTTTTTTAAAAATTTTTTGTCCATTAAAATAAGTCTAAATTTTTTTTTATTAAAAAAATGAGAAATTTTTTTTCCCAAAAAACCACCTGCACCTGTAATTAATACTGTTTTCACCTTAATCTTACTTTTTTTTTTCATAAATAAATTTTACAAAATTATAATCAATAATGTCATCAATATCTAATCCTCTTAATTTATCAATTAATATAAATGATGAATTATTATCAATAATTTCTTTTAAATTTTTTTTATACTTAAATGCTATTACATGACCCGTTGCTTTGAAAGTACGATAATGTTTTTGTCTCGGTAAAAGTGTATTTTTATTATTTAAATAAAATTTCATTTTAGAATTATCTAATTTCCATACTTTCAGTGGGTGTACCCAGCTCTCAGTAAAACTACATACACTTTGCTGAAATTTTTGATCTATTATTTTTTTGGCTTTTAAGACATCTTTTTTATTTCTTAAAGGGCTTGTTGGTTCAAAAATAAATATTATATCATTATTCATAAATTTATATTTTTTAGCTAAATAATTTATAGTATCAACAGTTTTTGAGAATTTAGAGCTTAGTTTTTTTGGTCTTTTATCTTTAGTAATTTTTCTGTTTTTAACACTATTAAGAATTTTACTAGAGTCTGAAGATAAAATAATCTGTTTAAAAAAATTAAATTTTGTTATGAAGTTGGCTGCTATTGAAACAAGTGTTTTTCCCTTTATTTTTAGTAAATTTTTATTTTTAATTCCCGTACTCCCACCTCTTGCAGGAATAATTGCAAAATAATTATTTTTACTAAATGTCATAAAATTCTTTTTTCAAATTGATATTTTTAAAATTTAATTTTTTCAAAATTTTATAAATTTTATTTGAAGCGCCTGGTTTTCCATATTTATTTACTGATTTTCCTATTATATTTTTTTTTAAAGATAATTTAAATTTATTTTCAATAGAAACATAATCAATTTTAGCATTTTTTATATTTTTAGAAATTGGTCTACCTTTTTGTCTATCGCCTATATTTACTACTGGAGTGTTAAAATATGGAGCTTCAGTGAAACCAGAAGATGAATTTCCAATCATCACATCACAGTGCTTTAAAGAATATAAATATAGTTTATCTCCCAAAGATTTATGAAATATTACATTTTGGTTTTTTTTTGAAATCTCTTTGAACTTTTTGATTATATAATCATGACCTATATCAAAATTTGGATAAGTAATTATAAAGTTAACATTTTCGTATTTATAAATTAATTTACAAATAAGATTTGTCATTTTAATTGTATTGTTTTTTTCTAGGGTGTCTGGATGAAGAGTAATTAGGGTATTTTTTTTGTTTGAATTTATTTTAAGTATTTTACAAATCTCCTTTCTTGTATAAAGTTTGGTTCTATTAATTTTATCAATTCCTAATCCACCAACAATATTTATAGATTTTTTCAATTCACCAAGTTGAATTAGTCTTTCTTTAAATTCTTTGTTTGCAACAAAATGTAAATGACTCATCTTTGTAATACAATGTCTTAATTGATCATCAATACTCCCACTTGTTTTTTCTCCACCATGAATATGTACAATTGGAATATTTAAAAATTGAATAAAGCTACACAAAGAAAAAATTTCGAATCTGTCCCCTAAAACTACAAAACAACTTGGCTTAACATCTTTACAAAATTTATGAATTTCTTGAGATAATTTTAGTTGGTTGATATAAATTGTTTTTTTTGTATCTGAGTTAAGGTTTAATTTGATTTTCTTAATAATTATATTTTTTTTAGAAATATCTTTAATTGTATTGCCAAATTTTTTATTTAAATGAGATCCAGTAACAACTAAATACGTAACAAAAGATTTATTTTTACTAAATAATTCAACTATTTTCTCAATTAAACCATATTCAGCTCTTGAACCAGTAATGAAACATATTTTCTTTCTATTTGATAAACTCATCTTTTTTATAATTTTTTTTTGATTTTTTGCCTAAAAGATTAAAAATTTTTTTTGGTTGTAATCCTTTACCTGGTCTTTTAATTGAAAGATTTTTAAAAGTGAATTTATCACCTTTTCTTATATTTTCATTAGCAACAATAGATTTTCTAGCAATTACTATATTTTTTTTTTCGCTTTTAGTAACATTTTTAATTTTTGAACCTAAAATTCTCTCTACAATCCTTATTTTATCTACCATATTCCTGAATTCTCTAGGCTCCATACTAGCAACATGGTCGGGCCCCTGCATTTTGCGGTTTAAGGTAAAATGTTTTTCAATAAATGTTGCTCCAAGGCTTACAGCAGATAAAGCAACAACATCCGTAAGAGTGTGATCTGAATAACCAAACTTTTCAATTTTAAGTTTCTTACTCATTTCAGTCATCGCTTTTAAATTAACATCTTCAAATGGAGTTGGATACTCTGTATTACAGTGCAATATTATTAAATTTTTTTTTTTTATTCCATTTTTCAAAATAAAATTAGTTGTTGATTTTACTTCATAGAAACTTGACATCCCTGTTGACAATATAATTTTTTTTGCAGATTTACATATTTCTTTTATCAAAGGAAAATTATTCAATTCTCCAGATGCAATTTTATAATAGTTCATATTTAATTGTTTTGAAAATTTTACACTTTCAAAGTCAAAGCAAGTTGTCAGGAATTTAATTCCAACTTTTTTAGAATATTTATGTAAGTCTAAAAAATTTTCATAACTCAATTCGAGTTTTTTTAACATTTTATATTGATTGTCAGTATTTTTAGTATTTTTGATTTGGTATTTAGCCTTTTTTGCATTCCTTAATACAATATTTTCAGTTTTGTATGTTTGGAATTTAACGTAATCAGCACCGGATAATTTTGCTGATTTAATTAATTTTTTTGCTAACCCTAAAGATCCATTATGATTAGGTCCAATCTCAGCTATAATAACTGTTTTTTTGCTCATATAATTTTTTCTGCGATATATCTAAAGGCCGTTCCTTTGATTATTTTTATATTTTTTTGAGATATTTTTTGATTTAGAAAATAATTTTTTATAAAAAAATCAGGTTCATTAAAACCAAAATTTGATCTAATTGAAGTTGTTCCAGAAAATCTAGAATTAAATTCAAAAGGTATTGGACCATGTTTGGTATTAATTAATTGAATATTAAACGAGCCTACATTGTTAAGTTTGGAAGATATTAATTTTATTAAATTTGTTACCTTATTATCTTTTTTTTTATTATCTATAATCCATGACGTGCCAAATTTAATAATTCTTCTCGCAATAAAAGGTCCTAAAATTTTTTGGTTGGAAAGTGTAAAAAAACTACATGTAAATTCTTCTGCATTTTTAAAATTATTGTTCGATTTAGAGATCAATTTTTCTTGTACAATTGGATATTTAACTGTTTTAATATTAGCATTAAAATCATTACTATTTTTTATAACAAAAACACTTCTCGAGGATGTTTCAAATCTATCTTTTAAAATAAATGGTGTTTTTATTTGTTTTTTAATTTTATCAAATTTAGATTTTTTATTTACTATTATCGTTGATGGATAAGGAAGGTTATTTTTTCTAAGAAATTCATATGTTTTATATTTATCATTAGATATTTTTATAGTTTTAATATCTGCTACACAAATTTTAAGTTTACCAATTTTTTCAAAAAATTTTTTATATTTTGAAAAAAAATAGATCTCATATTCAGATCCAATAAAAAGAATATTAATTTTTTTTTTTATTAAAATTTTTTTAATTTTATTTTTTGAATTTTTTTGCTCTACTTTAGGAATTTTAATATAACTAAAATTATAAATCGGATAAGGATTTAAATCTGTAATATCAGCTATAAAGACATTTAATTTTGACTTTAGTTTAGATTTTTTAAGTGATCGAATTATGCTTTGACCAACACCACTACCGGCACCTGTTACTAAAATATTTATTTTATTCATTTTTAATAATTAATTTTATGAAAGTTTTTTATGTCTTTAATGTGGTGTGCATTAGATCCAAAAGACATAAAGCAATTATTTTTTAAACATAATTTGATAAGTTTTTTATAAATTTTTTTATGATAATGTAGATTGATTTCAAATACCTTATTATTCTTTTTTGCACATTTTATTACTTTTTCAAAAAAAGAGATTTTGGGCATAATCTGAAATCTTTTTATGGACATTCCAAACGGGTGCCCCAAAATATCCGTTTTTTTATTTTTGCATGCTGCGATTAATAATTTTAATTCAGTATTAACGGCCTTCCTCTTATCTTTTACTAAAAATTTATTATTTTTTTTTATCTCTTTCTCCCCAGGGAATCTATGGACACTTGCCATTACAAGATCACAGAGTTTATAATTAGATTTTGAAATATCTAAGTCTCCCTTAAAATTTAATACTTTGACCTCTGTTCCAACTAAAGGTACACATTTTTTTTTCTTTAAAGATCTAATTTCTTTTGCAAAAGTTTTGAACCATTTTTTGGATGATTTTCTAGAATGCTCACTATAAAGAATATAATCTAGCCCAAGTTTATTCGATCTCTCATAAACTTGTCTAACAGAATTTTTACCATCAGTCCATTTTGTATGTAGATGAAAATCAATTTTAGGCAATTGACCTTTTTCTACTTCTTTAAAGATTTGTTTAAAAAAAATATTTTTGTTTTTCATTCATTTTTAATTTTGATTAAATTATCAATTATTTTGATCGTTTCCTTATTTGAATACGTATTTTTATTTTTACAAAAATTTATAAAACTTTTAAGCAAGTTTTTAAACATATAAAAATTATCCTTAAATAAAATCTCTCTAATTTTTTTACCTTTATAATAAATTATTGCTTTATGAGTTTTATTTTTATTATCTAGGTTTATATTTGTTTCCCCTTTGTCAAATTTTAAAAAATAGTTTTTTCCTTTTTTTTTTTATTTCTTTTATTTTAGTAAATCCCATTAAAAAAGAAAATTCCAACATATGAATAAAATATTTATTAAAATCATTAATAGTAAACAATTTTATTTTATCAAATTGGGACTTTTTATATTTATTCAGATTTTCATAAAATCTTAATGAAGAACATGACATCAATAAATTTGATCTTAAATATTTAGAAAAAACTTTTAATTCTTTTTTTGAAAATGTTAATGGCTTGTCTACAAAAACCTTTATTTTTTTTTTTAAAAAATATTTTGATATTTTAAGATGTGACTTCCAATCGTCTCTTGCAATAATTATGCCGTCGACTTTATCTAACATTTCCTCATAATTTTTTACAGGATTTTGTATATAACAAGCTTCACTTAAATTTTTTGATAATTTAAAATTTTGACACCAAACATGGCTTATTTTTGCATTTTTTATATTGAATCTATTTTTTGGAACCTTTTCTAAATATTCAAAAATATTATCCCATTTTAAATTTCTGAATTTTATACTATCATAACCGTTGATAATTGCTGGATATGAAAAAAAGTGACCATTTGATTTGTTAAATCCTATCAAACCTAAATTAAGTATATTTTTACTCAACAAATTTTCTTTCTTGATTGTATTTATTTTGATTTTTTTCAAACCATTTATAAGTATTTTCTAATGCTTTTGTGATTTTTAGGTAATTATCATATTTGGGTTTCCAGCCAACAATTTTTTTTATTTTATTATTATTAGCTAATAAGTGATAAACTTCTGAATTTTTTGGTCTTAATCTTGCTTTTTCAACTTTAATTATGGCTTTTTTACCTGAGATTTTAATTAAAATTTCTACAATTTTTTTTATAGAAAAATTAAAACCGCTTCCAACATTAAAAATTTCACCGTATATATTCTTATTGCTTTTTAAAATTTTAATATACGCGTTAACTGTATCATCAACATAATTTATATCTCTGAAGGTGTTAATATTTCCAAGTCTCAGATTTTTTCTTTTGATAAGTTGGTTTATTACAGTAGGTATAATTGCTCGATCTGATTGTCTAGGACCAAACGTATTAAAGGGTCTTAAAATGACTACAGGAGAATTATAACTACAAAAGAAAGAAATGCATAGTTGGTCAGCAGCAATCTTACTTGCGGCATAAGGTGATTGAGCATAATTTATAAAATTTTCATCTATTTTTTTTTTATTAATGCCACCGTAAACTTCACTTGTAGAAGTATGGATAATTTTTTTTATTTTATTTTTTTGCGAGGCTTTTAAAATATTGTAAGTTCCGATGACATTTGTATCAATATAACTTTTTACTGCTTTATATGAATAGGGGATCCCAATTAAAGCTGCAAGATTTATAATTGCATCAGAGTTTTTTGTTGAGTCTTCTATAAATGCATAATCAGTAATATCCCCTTTAACAATTTTAACTTTATTTAATATTTTTCTATCTAAATCATTCAACCATCCAATATTATTATTAAAATTATATCTCACCATTGCTGTAACTTTAAATTTATCTTTGACCAGTTTTTCAACTAAATGTGACCCAATAAATCCTTCTGCGCCTGTTATAAAAATTTTTCTCATTTAAATTTTTTTGTAATTATTTGTTGCTTTTCCTTTAAGCCAATTTATTCCTTTTAAATTTGGAAAAAGTGGCACAATCCTTCCTCTCCATACAAACTTACCATTAATTTTATTCTTCGTTGATAATAATTTTGTAATATCATTTATTGCCTGATCCATAGAAAAAAATTTAACTTTCATTCCTGAAGTCATATTTGTCTTTATTGGTCCAGGACTTACTAAATTTATAGTTATATTTTTTTTATTTAATTCTTTAGATGCAGTTATAGTAGCAGCGTTTAAGGATGCTTTTGTTGAACTATAAATAGAGTATTCTTTAAAGCAATTTAAAGGTGCACCAGAAGTAATATTCACTATTCTACCATAATTATTTTTTCTCATATGATTAATCATATATTTCATTATTATGATTGGTGACAAAACATTGACATTATAGACATTTACCATTTTTTTAACTTCTATATTACTGACATTGTTAATATACATTTGACCAGCATTATTAACAATTGCAGAAATTTTCTGATGTTTAGAAAAAATTTTCTTCAAAAATTTTTCTAATTTTTTTAAATTATTTAAATCTAATCTATAAAATTCCACATTTTTATTACTAGTGAATTTTTTTTTTAATTTGTTCAAATTCCTAGCAAAACATATAATATAATATTTTTTTGAAAGCCTTCTGGTAAGTTCTAATCCTAAGCCACTACTGGCTCCTGAAATAATGATTTTTTGCATATTTATTAAAAGTTAAATATATTGTTTATATAATTATTTCCATTAATAAAGATATTAAATGAAAAAAATTCCATTATTTGAGCCAAACATTTCAAATTTAGAGAAAAAATATGTTTTAAAGTCATTAGAAAAAAATCAAATTTCAACATATGGTTATTTCAAAAATTTGTTTGAAAAAAAGGCAAAAAAAATTACTCAATCTAATTTTAATTTATCTACAAATTCAGGAAGCTCTGCACTTTTTCTAGCTTTGAAATCTTTAGGTGTTGGTGAAAATGAAATTGTCTTAACACAATCATATACTTTTGCAGCAACTACAAATGCTATTATCCTTAATAATTCCATACCTCTATTGTTGGATATAAATTTGAATGATTTAAATATTGATATAAATCAATTAGAAAATTTTTTAGAAAAAAATACTTTTAAAAAAAAAAAATGTTTTTATCATAGGAATACAAAAAAAAAAATTAGTTGTATTTGTTTAGTATTTTCCTTAGGTTTAATTCCAGATTTAAAAAGAATAAAAGATATTTCAAAAAAATATAATATTAAAATAATTTTTGATGCAGCATGTTCTTTTGGACAAAAATTTCATAATGACAAACTCTCAAAATATTGTGATGTTGTGACTTATTCTTTTAATGGAAACAAAAATTTTACAACTGGTGGTGGAGGATTATTTTCAACAGATATAAAAAAATATTATTTAAGAGCATTGAGTATCTCAAATAATGGAAAAGTAAGCACATATAAATACCAAAAAATTGGATATAATTTGAGGATGCCAAGTATCAATGCTGCAATTGGACTTGCCCAATTAGAAAGATATAAAAAAATTATAAAACAAAAAAGGAATATCAGAAATTTTTATCAAAAATATTTAAAAAAATATGAATTATTCAATTGTACATTTTCATGGGGTAATTATTTGCCATGGATGAATTTTTGTATAGTAAAAAATGAGATAAAACTTAAGAAAATATTTGAGTTACTAAAAAAAAAAAATATTTCAAGTGATTATTTTTGGATACCTATGCATAAACAGAATATTAAAAAAAAATTTATTTTAACAAAGTTTACAAATACAGATTATATTTATAAAAAAATTCTTATACTACCTTCATCAACCAATATTAAAATTAACGATATAAAAATAATTTCAAATATAATAAATAAAATATAATTTAAAAAGTGGACAAAAAAAAATATATAATAAAACTAAAAGATAATCTTTCTCTAAAAGATGTTCTGAAAATTATTCAATCTAATTCAAAACAAATAGTTTATTTCACCGATAAAAATAAAAAACTTCTAGGATCAATGAATGATGGTGATATTAGAAGATTATTACTAAAAGGGTTTAATATAAAATCAAAAGTTAAAAATTTATATTATAAAAAAACATTATACTTGAATAAAAAGTTAGAAAATAATGAAATGATAGATTTTTTTAAAAAAAATAAAATATCATCAGTACCAATAGTTAAAAATAAAAAAATTAAAAAAATCATTTTTTTTGAAGATTTAATAGATAATAAATATGCTAAAGAAAATATTAATTTCGATGTAATTATAATGGCTGGCGGTTTTGGAAAAAGACTGATGCCACTTACAAAAAAAACACCCAAGTGTCTAATTAATATAACTAAAAATAAGAAAATTATTGATTTAATATTAGACAATCTGAAGCTATATAAATTTCAAAAATTACATTTTGTAACTTATTTTCAAAGTAAAAAAATCGAAACATATGTAACAAAAAAATATAAAAATAAATTTGATTTATTCTTTCATAAGGAAAAGTTTCCTAGCGGGACCGCAGGTGGTTTAAAAGAAATATATAAAAATAAATATTTAAATGATAATTTAATAATTATTAATTCTGATGTGATTACAAAAATTGATTTTTCAAGTTTAACAACATTTCATTTAAATAATAAAAGTTCATTTACGATTGTATCAAAACTATTAAATCAAAAAATTAGTTTTGGTTCTATAACTTATAAAAGTGATATTTTACATAGTATTGAGGAAAAACCCACAGTAAGTTTTTTTATTAATGCAGGAATATATGTTTTAAAAAAAGCAATTCTTAAACAAATTCCAAACCAAAAAAAAATATTTAATATGACAGATCTAATAGAAAAAATTAAACAAAAAAAAATAAAAGTAAAAATTTTTCATTCTTATGAAGAGTGGCATGATGTTGGTTCTCACGAGAAACTAAATGAATTAAAAAAAATATATAAGTAATAACTGTGAAAAAAATTACATTTATACTTCCTACCAAAAATAGGGTACCAAATCTTAAAAAATTTATTACTTACCATAAAAAAATATTTAAAGATTTAAAATATACTTTTTTAATTGTAGATGGAAGTAATAACAAAAATTTTAAACAAGTAAAAAAAATTTGTAATGCAAACAAATTTAATTTGTTAAAACAAAAAAAAATGGTTTTATGAATGCTTGTTTTGAATCTATCTATAAAGTAAAAACAGAATATTGTACTTTTTTATATGATGATGATTTATTAAGTCCAGATATATATAAAGTTTTCAAGAATACACTGAATAAAAGATTTTCGATGGGTTTTGGAATAGTAAAAGATCTCTACTTAAATGAAAATTATTCACATGATCAATTTAATAAAATAAAACTTCAAAAATATCAAAATGAACAAATCTTGCTTGCTTATTTTGGACATAATAATCTAAAAGTTCCATTTATGCCTGTAAGTCCAATTTGCTTCATTTTTAAAAGTATTTTTTTAAAAAAATGGAAAAATTATCTTTTTTTATTCTGTAAAAAATCTAAATTTAGGAGAAGTATACTTTTAAATCAAAATATTGGACCTGATTTAATTATTTATCTCCTCCAAATTTTGGATAATAAATCTATTTTTTTCTCAAAACCTCACATTGCTATATTTAATGGTCATAAAAATTCTATGAGCACCATATTAGG
>MDTA01005416.1_pt1 | contig 11902 bp, 25 predicted proteins | sample 811151 | NCBI WGS metagenome assembly MDTA01 (sample SAMN05326648, study PRJNA326480) | marine metagenome | isolation source: seawater | place: Indian Ocean: South | collected 2010 | reverse complement strand
GGGGTTCGGTGTACTCGAACGATGAGTTATCAAACATATCAATGTCAACGTTGTCGTTCTTATTGCAGAGAAAGACTAACTAATAGCTCTGCACGTCCCGAAGTGGTTTAATCAAAATTATAACGAGCACGCAAAGTGCGCTCGTTATCTTCAGCCAAGATACGTGCTTTGCATTTTTTGCAACGACACTCACCAATTAGATACTTAGCTAACGTTCCATGTTTTTTAAAGTCGTCCTTGTCCCATCTAATGTGACCAAGGTCGTCCACAAACATTAGTAATCTTCAGGATTAGACGCTTCATCCTTAAAGATGGTAGCCATACGCAGAGCTTCTTCTTTACTTCTATACCACTCACGCATTTGGCTATCACATATCACTGCATACCCCGGAAGACTAAGACCTGCTCCCAATCGTGCAATTACTTTTTCTACTTTTACATCCATCGCTTTTCTCCAATCACGATGTCCCTTTTATTTTACCACGCTAGGTGAGAATTAGGGCGGAATGGTGAGGTAGAAAGGAGAGTAAACACCTCACCATCCCATTACCGGCAATGCTGACCGGTTAGCCCTTAGATCTTAATTGTTCTTTTAACTCTCTCAATCGACGTATATTTTCTTCGATTGAAAGTGCCTCCTTTTTATTCAACGCTAACGCTTGCTTAGTCTTGACAGCATCGTCAATGTTACACACCCTAGCCCCACTTTCCTCAGCGTTTCTCCTTAACGCTGTTTCAAACGCAGCTTCAGTATAACCCCACGTAATGTTTAATGCGTTATAACACTCATCAATAGTCCAACCTGCGGCATGCGCAGTCTCAACAATATGGCGTATACGTGCAGGCTTAACGCTTATAGGTTTCTTATCAAGAGTTTTCCACCAAGCATTTAACATTTCAGTTAGATCAGTAAAAACTTGTACTCGTTGCACTTTCATCTTTATTACTTTGCCCATGTATTCTCTCCTTTATTAACTGTGCAAAGTTATGTAATTCCATAACGACGTAAGCCCCTCCTGTTCCAAAATTACGTCGCTTCACAATAGCTGCCCCGAAAACAGCTTCCGCATTTATCCTCTCTTGCTCTGTCTCTTTCATTATTTCGGACAAAGATGAGAGAGCATCCTTTCTATTCTTACATTCAAATACAAATTCAGGTAAGTCTAGACAACGGATGTCCCCTACATCTTTAGTCCCCACAAGAGGTAGCCGCATAAATTCAGACTTGGTATAGCTTTGCAAATACCTAACACACTCAGTCTCCCAAGCGGTCCCCTTCTGTTTAGCTTTACTCATACATCACTTATATCAGGAGGCAAATGATCTGCCTCGTCAAGATGATCTTTATAAAAATCATACGTTGACTGGATTAAAAATGACATAGCTTGCATCAGTTTGTTGTTCTCATCCATTTGCTGATCCGCAGGATGTCGTTCAAAAGATTCAATGATTTCTGCTGCGTGCATTTGAAATCGAACTGCAAAATCTTTAGGAACTACAAACGATAATATGGTTAATTCGTCTGCTAACACTGGAACTATAACGCTTTGTGGTTCATATTAATCCATTAAAAAGGTTCCTGATCGTCGGCAAAAGCAGCCTGCACACTTTGTGCTGCTGCCTTGTCAACATTACCACTTGCCTGACCCTTTGGATGCCAACGATATGATGGTCCACCTTCGTCTGCATACAGACAAAGTTTGCTACGTTTCTCACCTTCTTTAGTTTCCCAGTTGTCTTGTTTCATGCGACCAGTAAACATCACACGAGAACCTTTAGACAATTCTGAAATACGTTCAGCAAGATCACCAAAGCATTTAACATCAAACCAATGTGTTTCTTTTGAGTCATCTCGCCCAGTAGTTACAGCTACAGGCACAGTCACAAACGCATTACCAGCCTGTGAATAACGCAACGTTAAATCAGAACCAACATTGCCAGCTATAGATATATTACTCATTACTTTCTTCCTCTCTTTTTTCGAGAATGTCAGCGAGAACATAGTTCCCGTCATGTTTATGCCAAAGATGTAGGCCAAGACCTAATCTCATAGCGCATCTTTTAATTCCGTCCGACGCACACGCTTTCAGCCGTGCGCCGTCCGTCTTCCAATTGTTTGGATTCTCACACTCACCAACCTCTTGTATCGAGGTAGTTCGTCCATCAATCTCAACAGTAAGAGTGCAGAGGCAACCAGTGAGAGTACCATCAGCATCCCTAACAAGAGTATCAATAGCAAAATCATACGGACCTACAATTCCTAATAAGAATTGCGACACGATACCGTGAGGCACATACGATGCAGCAAACTTTCCCGGTTTGGTTTCAATAAACCTGTCCGAAAATGGTGTTGCTAACTTACTTAACTGACTCATTTGTCTCCTTTATTACAAGATCAATTACATCAATAATGTCTATGTCACCATGCTGTTCGCAGATGTCGTAGTACGGGCAGTAATTACATTCCCAAGGAATTTCTGTTCCCCAATACGACCGCAAACCTTCTGGTATAACACCAGTATTCAGGTAGCTTTTAGCCATACGTGCATGGTCTTCTAAAAAATATGTAGTAGCTACATTGATTGACGTTCCGCTTTCATCAAACGATTCGTGGATGTCATATAGCCACTCGACCATATCTCCTGCACGAGCGTTATCTTTCCAACGTGTTGGCGTAGCATCAGTACAAATGTAAACCAAATGTATTTTTGTTACACCTAACGCTAAAGCATACGCACATGCTTGAAACAAGTGTTCTTCTTTAGGTCCTTCGTTACGTGCTTTACGAAACCCATAGTTCCGCATCGTTTTAATTTCTAAAACGGTGTGATCGTAGACCCCATCAGCATGACCAGACGTTAAACACTCAGGGATACTGACCTCAACTTCACACTCAAAGTTAGGCATCCGTTCCTTAAACGCTGTTTGCACATGCCCATGCATAGTGTTGCCTATTTCTTTAGCAACAAACCCATTGACAGCATTAGGACCTGCCTCTATACGAGGCACTCCCATGCCATCGAATACCTGTTTGCGTGCACACGTAGTGACGTTAGATATTCGAAGAAACGACCCATCAGCAGTCGGTTTATTCGCAGGATGACGTATGTATTCTTCCAGCACACTTTGCGCTGGACCCGTTTCGTACTGCATTATTCTCCCTTTCTACATGCAGTTTATCAATTCCCTCGGGCTTCATCAATGCGGCGATCCCAATAATTTGACTCAGCAACTTCGATAGCTTCGAGCATTTCTTCGTACTCATCGTCACTCAAATCTGCATAAGGATCATCAGGCGGATCAGGGCTAATATACACATCCATTATTACTCCTTCCAATATTCGTAATAGTAAGTAGCTGTTGTACGCCACACATACTGCGGACCAGCATGACGTTTCTTACGTTTAGACAAGCGAGTTTCTTGACGATTACACCCATCACAAACAACAGGCTCAATCAAACCAGCCTTCTGTGCTCGCTTCATTAATGGGCCAAGCACTCTAGCATTATCTAACTTGACGCCCATACATTCCAACACAGCATGAACTTCATCAGTAGTCCAAGACTTATGCGGCGCTGTGCTACGGCACACCTTAGCTATCGCATGTTTAGCAGCAACCTTCTGGGATGGACGGGCACCTAACTCTGCCCGTGCCATCCCAATATCACGCTGCTGCCTTCCTTCACTCTCCGACATAGCTACGTGCCATATTCAATATGGCTTTAGCTACAGCGTTAATGAAAGCATCATCATTAGGATCTAACACTGAATTATCCTCCATGTGCTGCTCTATGTAATAACCAATATCATTTTCTATTGTGTTAGTGACAATGTTTTCTACTTCGCCACTGTCACGTATCACATCAGCAGCTATATCACCAACGATGTCACAGAAAGTTCCATCGTTAGCTAACTCCCGTGTATCTATATCTACGGTTATTTCCATTTCTTTTCTCCTTTATTAACAGATTTTTAGTTAGCTACGTAGCGAATGTAATGATCTATGATGTCTCGGTTGTCTTGCCGCATTCTCCTAGTCATTTCAACTCGCTTAGGATCAAAGTCATAATCAAGATCCAATTTAGCTAAGTTTGCTTCTCGAACATTTTTACTTGCATAAACATTTGGTATGCTTTTCTTTTTCCCATGAGCATCGGGATATGTTTCAAATGAAGTTAGCAAAGCCCAACGCCCCGGATTTTCCATAAGCGAAGGCAGAATCTCTACAATGAGATCCATACCTTTAACCATCCCATTGCAATTCAAGGTATTTCTTTTATCAAAAGGTGGCGGATTCTGCCAAACCACCTGCTTTGTAGGTGTCGTTAGCTCTTTTATAATTTCTATTTCTCTCATTTTTTTCCCTTTCTTTATGAGTTCTTTAACCAACTACCAGAGTCTTAGCAGCCTTCTCTGTCACAGGCAGCTTGCCAAACATCACATTGGCTTGATGCCTACGAGTACGTTCAACACCACTCTTAATACCTTTAAGTGATTTATCTTTCTGTTCCCATGCTTGGACAGCCATAAGCGCACCCCATCTAGTGTTACGCACTCCAGCGATGTCCTGATCTTCATAGAATCTATGATTAAGTTGCTTTTTAGTATTTGCCCAACGAGTCAGTTTATTATAGAAACCTTGTGCAGTTAACGACTTATCCATGTTAAGTGGTCGATGCCCAATAAGATCTGTAACTAAATTGTCCCATTGTTGATCAACAAACATTTGATTAGACATCCGCTCGATTTGAGCAGCAAACTGTGTATGACGTTCATACCCTGCACACAACTGTTCAACAGCTTCTTGCATCATGCCCTGTGGATTACCCATCTTTTTAAACTTAAAGACAGCATTCTTATCCAAGATGTTCCACTTAAATGTGTTGGCACACACAACAGCGTTCGCTGATTGAGTAGCAATTAATGGAACCTTGCGGTCATGGCCGTTACCAATGTTAAATACTGACTCAACCTTTGACCAACCCGGAATGTTTATTTCATCTTTAAATTTAAGAGACACATAACCGACAGCACCATTGTCATATGTGCCAACCGATTCAATACTCTCAACTAAACCAGTATCAATAAGCAACCCAGTCAAATCATCAATCATAAACCGATGTTGAACTATCTGATATTTGTCACTTACCTCAGCGTAAGCATGTGGATAGTGAACCATTTTCAACACATTTCTGCCATCAAGAATTACACCTACTTCTTCATGTTCAATATGTATTGGATGTCGAGTTACTTCACACCAGTCGAACCAATCTCGTGCTTCTTCCCAGTCGATAGGCCCGACATTACCTAGCCGATGCCAAGGTGTTTCTCTGTAATGAGCGTGCAAAGCATCGAGTGATGTCATTTTATGCGACATTATTCTTCTCACTTTCTTTGTTAATAGCTTGCAATAATTCCAACATTGTCTCTTGGCTAATGCCTTCTAAAGACAAACCGCCAATAGATATATGCCATCTGTTATCGCTAAAACAAGCAGCCCATACATAACTTGGGCCTTCGCCATAACGCACAGTGGCTTGCAATGTTTCTTTATTTTTGAATACAAGTTCACGTTCTTCTTGACACGCTTCGTTGTACACATCTGTCCTAACACGTAAATACTTCACGTATTTTCCCTTTCATATTGAGATCTTCGGGAGAGAGGACTTTGTTTATGGGAACGACGTCCCCTCTCCCTTTCTTGCGACCTTTCAGGCAATATTATACCAGCAATAAACACAAATACTCCGTTGAGCTTGTGTTTATGCAGGATTAAGCATCCGAAAGATCACGTTCCACGAGCACGCATAATCTCTTCACGAGTAAATGCGTCACTAAAAACAACAGGTTTATCACGACTACCCGACGGCTTTTTATCTTTACTATTCTTACGTTTCTCTTCACGTAACGCCGACGAATGCAACCGCCAAGCGTCACGACAACCAGCACACCGACAACCATTCCCATACCAATTAGCAGACGGCTTACCCTTACATTTAACAGGCATTAAAACTGAGCAGCTTTCAAATCTTCAACAGTTAACCCAGCATCATCAATACGAATCTGCTGCTGCTGCGCACGCTCTTGACTCTCACGATGCATGTCATCAATCAACTCATCAAGACCCATATCAATCTCTTTATGCAATGCCAACAACTCAAAGATCACATGCTCCCAAGACTTATCGTTACTATCCAACGCTTTAATCTCAGTAACACGCTGCTCAATACGGTTTTGAATACCCCGTGCAGTTGACATATCAATATAAATACGACGCATAACGTCGCCTCCTTTCAATCGAGATGCGACACAACAAGCGAATCGCATGTTTGAGGATACCGTGAAAAGCGATCCGGCACCCGAACCTAGGCGGACGTGGCGAGGGGGGGCTGACACCACGTCCACCTTGATACCACACATAAGCGGTATCTAAGGAAGCCTACCCTCCGAAGAGGATAGACAACCTTAGACAACGCTTACACGTACAGATTCGCTCCACGCTTAGCCTTCAACGCAGCCAAGCTAGAACCAGACTTCATGTTGTCCATATGATTATCAAGAATGTTTTGCAACATCTCTTCTTGGTTACGCATCCAGTCAAGAGTCACGCCAGACGCACGTCGATACGCCATAAGCTCCCAATTGACATACTGCCTACCGAAATGCTTACTGCTAGCACGCTCGAACAACTGCAACCTGTCTTGCCCCTCGTTATCTATGTCTAGCTTCCAAGAGTCAACGTTACCGTGATCACGTACCCATACAGCCATGTCCACATGACCATCACCTATCGGATACAACACAACACGATACTCAATAGTCTCAACAGGCTTAGGAGCTAATCCAAAGTTCTCACAAAGCTCATTGTAATCTTTAGACACAGCGTTATCGTTAGCAGCATAGTAACGCTTAATACATGAATTATCAGTATAAGAATCACTAAACTCTTCTTGCAGTAAAGCAGCTACATCTAGATCACGCCAACCAGCAGCAACCATTCCTTGCAGATTATGACGTACATAGTTAGTAATTGAATTACCAAGTATCTCTGATTTATTAATTGACATTTGTATTCTCCATTTCATTTATTATTTGACGACACTCAGCTATACCTTTACGGCCAAGTGTTATTGTTCGTGGATTTAGTTTCCACATCTGTTGTTTGTAGACCTCACGGACTACACGATCTCGTCTAGGCATGCGCCCTCCTTAGAAGTGGCTCCCGTGCAGGCTGCAAGAAGCTTCCTCTGCGCTGTGTTCTCTGTCCTCTTCGCAAGCTCGCCAGTATTGCCAGCAAGTGCAAAGTAGTTGGTAAGCAAAGCCTCCCCGGTCGTCAGGGTCCTCCTCGCAAGTTGTTGGAGCTAGCCGGTTGGTGTCCCGGCTTAGGCTTTTGGGTCTGCGTCCAAGTCCCGGTAAACGATGTCAGTCTTGATTGAGCCTTTGATGACGTTGTTCCCGTAGTTTGGTGTGTCTCCGTAGCTTTCCCTTAGTTTTGCTTGTAGATCCGCAGTTTTCTTGCGGCCTGAGTCGTCCAACTTGGTGACTCGGGACTTCCAAGACTGAGTGAGTTCGGAAGCTCCCTTCAGTTCAATCCATTCGGCCCATGTGGACCGAAGCATTCTGGTTCGCACAATTTCTCCTTTGCTTTGTTATTTGACAGAGCAGGTTCTATAAACCGGCTCAGCGGTTTGCAAATTGTGGGGAAGAAAGTTTCCAAAAATTCACGCATTTGGGACAACCCGAATACTTGGAGGGTTGACCCGAAATTTTGGAAAGTTTCAGGGGTCCCCCGGTTTGCAAATTGCTGAGCAGGTTTATAAGGTTCTGAACTGGCAAATCACAACGCAAAGGAAAATTGTGATCAGAAGGCTAAGGGCCACGTGGGTTGAATGGACTGATGGGAGAAGCCGAACAGAGCGAAGGCTTGGGAGTTGAGTCACGTTGGGCGGCGAAGGACACAAGAAAACGGCGGAGATACAAGCCACCACTTGGCACTTCCGCAGCACGCCAACACACCACGGGAACAATGTTATTAAAGGTGAGCCGACTGACATCGAGCACCGTGACATAGAGAAATAGGAATGCCCACACCTAGCCGCACACAGACAGCAGCAGCAACAGCAAACAAGAGGTACACCACCCTGACAATTTAGTCACACCGGGGGCTAGTGGGTGAACTTCACTTGTTTGGTCAGCAACGGGTGATGTGCCGAACCCCACCCCCTATATGTACGTGATTATCGGTGTTTTGGTGTGTTTGGTTCACTGTTTTGGGTGTGTGGTTTGTTTGTTTGGTGTTTGGTTGGTTATGGCCTTGGATTCCTCCGAGTGTTGAGGCCTCTCTTGCCTTGACCTAGCCGTGCTGTGCTGGTCTGCTCCGTGCCCCCCTGTGGGCCGTCGTGTCTGGACACGGAGTCAAATGCCCCTCTAACGGGCGATCAAACGGTTGTTAGCCGCTGGTGCGGTTGTACTGTATCATTGCTTTGGGGGAAGGTGGTCAATTTTTAAGGATTTGTTTATGACTATTGAAGATGTAGCTGAAAGGGCGGATGTTTGGTCAGAATCAATTAAAAAAATTATAAAAGCTATTTCTGCTGCCGGTGTTGCTCTTGCTGGTGCTGTTATGGCCCTTTTGGCGTTGTGGCCTTCCGATAATTCGGGTGATCCTGTGCCGCCTACTTTGACGGGTACAGGGTATAGTCCTCAATGCTCGCAACTTTATAATACCATAGAGCACACTTGGACTGAACAGCAGTGGGCTGTTTGGGAAACACTTAAAAGAGATATGGATTGCTAATGCCTAAACGACGTAATGCCGGAGCTAAAAGAAACACTGCCAGCGCCAAACCTCGTCGTAGACGAGCTTCACCTGATCGTTTAAGAGAACGTTCAACTGACCGACGCTATAACCGAATGACTTATAGCCAGCCTGATCTTTCTAGTCTTGGCCGTGGTGATACAAAAAGTGGTTACCCAACTGACGCTCCGGCTAGACAGGTTGCAATGGACCCTTCATGGCGAGGAGGTCCTTGGACCGACAGCCCGGATGTTCCTTTAAGGCGGCAAGCGGCTGGTGGCCCTACACGAGGTACTGATTCAGGGAGAAGTCGTCGTAGACAATCAAATTTGGCTGCGTTAATGCGTGCTGATGCTTCTATGTTTAATTACGACGACTGATAGGACGGTAAATGCCTGCTAAAAAAAAGAAGTCCACTGTGAATGCGGCTGGCAATTATACGAAGCCTGCTATGCGTAAACGTTTGTTTAATCAGATTAAAGCTGGCGGTAAAGGCGGTAAGCCGGGTCAGTGGTCTGCTCGTAAGGCTCAAATGCTTGCTAAACAATATAAAGCTAAGGGTGGGGGTTATAAATAGTAATGGCTAAAGCTGAGTCGCAACGTAATTTGGATAGGTGGACTGACCAAAAGTGGCGTACTTCTGATGGCAAACCTGCGAAACGTAAGGGTGGTACTACTCGTTATTTGCCTGATGCTGCTTGGAAACAGTTAACTCCTGCACAAAAAGCTGCGACTAACCGTAAAAAGAAAAAAGGTTCTAAAGCAGGAAAACAACATGTTAAAAACACTTCTGCTGCTAAAAAGGCTTCTAAGCGAGCGAGAGGAAAAAAGTAATGCCTGCGAAACCAGATCCACGGTTAAAACGTGCTGGGGTTAGTGGTTTTAATAAACCTAAGCGCACGCCGAATCATCCTACAAAATCTCATGTTGTTGTAGCTAAACAAGGCGACCAAATTAAAACGATCCGTTTTGGAGAACAAGGAGCTAAAACTGCTGGCAAACCTAAAAAGGGCGAGTCAGCAGCAATGAAAAAAAAGCGTGCCAGCTTTAAAGCTCGTCATAGGAAAAACATAGCTAAGGGGAAAATGTCTGCCGCATACTGGGCAGATAAAACAAAGTGGTAAACCGTGGTTATTTACGGTTGCGACTGTGAAGGGGAAGAATGCGTTTGTCATTTTTACCATTACGATTGCGCTTGCGAGCATTGCCCTGATTGTGCCTCAGATTGTTTTTGTTTTGATTACGCAGAATTAATAGAAGAACCTATGGAACCACGTACTCTTATGGAAATTTTTGAAGATCATCCTGAATTAATGGGGGAACGCACAGACATAGATCCTTTTGATGACGATGAAATAATTGAATGTGATTTAGAAAACCCAGATATTTGCGAATCCTGTCAATAAGGGGACCTAATGCCTTCAGGTAAAGCCACGAGTGTAGAAACGTGGACAAACTACATAATGATGCGCCGCCAAGGCATGTCTGTTTATGCAGCAGCTAAAAAAGTAGGACTGTCATACCACGCTTGCCACGACGCAGAAAACACTAAAAAACCACGTAACTACATAACCGCTGAAGCAACACTCGGTGAAGTAGTACCGGCAGAAGTACCTCAATACGAAAATTTGTCTGAAGAAGCACAAGCCGCATTTGACAGCATAGAAATTTTTGCTTTGCGATATTTTGGGATCGTTTTACAACCTTGGCAGATAGAAGCAACAGAACGAATAATGGGGCTTTTAGATACAGAATACGAAGAATACGCTGTAATAAATGCTCCTCCCGGCACCGGAAAGTCAACATTCTTCGCTAAAGTGCTACCTGCATGGGCAACCGTGCGTAATCGAGCCATTCGTGGAATGATCGGTTCATCAACGCAGCGGTTGGCTGAGTGGTATGCCCGTAGGTTGCGCGCCGAATTTGATCGAGCGCATCCAGTCAAAGCCGAATTGAACGACGTTCGACTCGGTTTAGCGGTAGACGCGAAAGCCACGCTGCAAGATGACTTTGGAATGTTTAGACCAGATTCTTCTGAAATATGGCGTGCCGATGCTTTTACTGTGCTACAAAAGGATGACGTTCCTCTTTCGCAAAAAGAACCTACATGGTCTGCGTTTGGAATGGACTCCGGTTTTCTTGGTGGCCGTTTCGATCTAGTCATATGGGACGACGTATATGACCCACGCAAAATGCGTTCCGCAGAAGCAAGGGAAGATATGCGGCGTTGGTGGGACGAAGTAGCAGAAACCCGACTAGAACCCGGCGGTTTGCTGGTTTTACAGGGACAACGCATGTCAGCAGATGACATCTACAGATATGCGTTAGACAAAGTTGCGCCCCCTGACGATTATGAACTAGAGGAATTTGATCCAGACGATGCCCCTGACGAATGGCGTAAATACACGCACCTTAAATATCAAGCGCATTATGAAGAACTATGCGACGGCAATCCTGAAAACCACAAGCCCGGTGGGGAACCTTGGCCCAGAGGATGTTTACTATACCCACGACGTTTACCGTGGCGACGACTACGACACATTAAGGCACAAACTCCTGATCGATTTGAAGTCCTGTATCAGCAATCGGACGTAAACCCATCGAATGTTTTAGTTGACCCACTATGGGTAACAGGCGGACAAGGCAAAGACGGAGTGCATCACCCCGGCTGTTGGGATAACGACCGAGACTTATGGGAATTACCGCCAAATGTTGGCGGCGAAATGTTCGTAGTTGCTACCGCTGACCCTTCACCAGCAAACTTTTGGGCAATACAATGCTGGGCTTATAACCCAAATACAGAGTTTAGATACCTGCTAGAATCGTACCGACGCAAAATGGACGCTCCTGATTTTTTAGATTGGAACCATGAACGTCAATGTTTTACAGGTGTAGCTGAAGATTGGTGGCAAATTAGCAACGATCTAGGTCATCCAATTACACATTGGATTATCGAAGCTAACGCCGCACAAAAATTTATTCTTCAATACGACCACTTCCGCCGCTGGGCGGCACTCCGCAATGTCCAACTTATCCCGCATTACACGCATTCTAAAAATAAAGGCGACCCCAAGTACGGAGTGCAAATGCTTGCTCCGTTATGG